>Ga0137360_10000074_pt1 | contig 53410 bp, 58 predicted proteins | sample Mad1_60_16metaG_FD_104924 | JGI IMG/M metagenome (GOLD analysis project Ga0137360, IMG submission 104924) | Vadose zone soil microbial communities from Angelo Coast Range Reserve, California, USA - Mad1_60_16 metaG | ecosystem: Environmental > Terrestrial > Soil > Vadose zone | place: USA... | reverse complement strand
TGCCTCTACACTGACGCCCGGACCCGCGTACTTCCCATCTTGTCGTCGCCTCGCCTGCGGTTGCCCTCGGATTCTGACGCTGGGGCGAGTGCCTCTACACTGGCGCCCGGACCCGCGTACTTCCCATCTTGTGGTCGCCTCGCCTTCGGCTGCGGCTCCTACTACATTACCGGGCCGATGATCCAGGGGGCGAATTCTTCTTCGCCGACGCCGGAGAGCTCGCTCTTCGACCGCTTGCCCGAGGCGACCTCCACGATCTCCTCGAAGATCTGCCGTCCCACCTCCGGCAACGGGGTGCCCTCGAGGATGACGCCGCAGTTGATGTCCATGTCTTCCTGCATGTGTCGGTACATGAGCGAGTTGGTGGCGAGCTTGATCGAGGGCACGGGCTTGCAGCCGAACACTGAGCCCCGGCCGGTGGTGAAGCAGATGAGGTTGCAGCCGCCGGCCACGAGGCCGGTGATGGAGACGGGATCGTGCCCCGGCGTGTCCATGAAGACGAAGCCGCGCGTGGTGATCGGCTCGCCGTAGAGGAACACGTCGGTCATGGGGGTGGTGCCGCCCTTGGTGACGCCGCCCAGAGACTTCTCGAAGACCGTGGTGATGCCGCCCGCCTTGTTGCCGGGGGCGGGATTGTTGTCCATGCGCTCGATGCCGCGGCAGTACCACTCCCACCACTTGTAGCGATCGATGAGCTTCTTGGCCACCGCCTCGCTGACCGCCCGGCGGATCAGGAGGTGCTCCGCTCCGTAGATCTCGGGCGTCTCGGCGAGCACTCCCGTGCCGCCGTAGCGCACGAGCTCGTCCACCGCCCAGCCCAGGGCTGGGTTGGCGGTGATACCGGAGGCACTGTCGGACCCGCCACAATTAGTGGCCAGCGTGATCTCCGAGACCGGCTGCCTCGACCGCGTGGCGGCATTGGCCAGGGGCAGGAGCTTGGCCACCTCGGCGGCCGCCTTCTCGACCGTCTTCTTGATGCCGCCCGCCTCCTGGATATTGATCACCATGGGTTTGCGCTCCGGGTGGCCGGGCGCGGCCATGCGCTGCTTGTCTACCATGACCGCCGCCTGATTCACCTCGCAGCCGAGGCCGATCAGGATGTAGGCGGCGACGTTCGGATGCTTGGCATAGCCCGCGAGCACGCGCTGGAGGGCCATGTGGTCCTCGCCGAAGAGCTCGGTGCCGCAGCCCGACTTGTGGGTGACGGCGAGCACGCCGTCGATGTTCGGGTAGTCCTTCGACACGTCGCGGAACTTGTCTTTGACGAACTGGCTCACGCTGGCCGAGCAGTTCACGCCGGAGATGATGGCGACGTAGTTGCGCGTCCCCACCCGGCCGTCCTCGCGAAGGTAGCCGTCGAAGTAGCGCATCTGGTCCGGCGGATAGAAGTCCACGGGACGAACGTCGGTGCCGACCTCGTACTCACGGTGGAGCTCGCCCACGGCCAGGTTCTGCGTGTGCACGTGGTCACCCACGGCGATGTCGGCGGTGGCGAAGCCGATCACCTGTCCGTAGCGGCGCACCTCTTCCCCCGTGCCACGCGCATGGCGGGCTACCTTGTGGCCGGGGCGGATGTCCTGTCTCACCTCGATGCGACCGCTCGTGTCCTCGATCACGCTGCCCGCGGGAATCTCCTTCTTGGCGATGGCCACGTCGTCCCCGGGGTTGAGCACGATGGCGACGTCTTTGATAGCGAAGGTTGCCATGGATTCCTCCTGTCCAACTGCGGTATGCGGAGAATCTACAGGCCACGCGCCACCTTTGCAACGCCCATTCCCAGGCCGGGACCATCCGGTGATGGCCCATTGACGACCGACGCGCGCGCAGTCATAGTCAGCCGCAAACATCATGGCCAGCACACCCAAAACCGAGTACGCAAAGAGCGGCAATCTCCACATCGCCTACCAAGTCAGTGGCACGGGCCCGCTCGACCTCGTCTTTGTCCCGGGCTTCGTGTCTCACCTCGAGTGCCAGTGGGAGCATCCCTGGCCGGCCCGCTTCCTCGAGCGCCTCGGCTCCTTCTCGCGGCTGATCCGCTTCGACAAGCGCGGCACCGGCCTCTCCGACCACCCTCAAGGGCGTACCCGGCGAGTGGCGCCTCTTCGCGGTTGCCGCCGCAACTTGATGACGCGCTTCCTCCTGCCCGTGCTCGCGCTGCTGCTGTCCGGCTGCGTGGCTCACACGCGTATGGCGGCCACGGACGGCGCCGCGCTCGCCGACGAGTCTGCCGACGCCAAGAGCTGCACGTCGATCCGGTCGGCTCTCCTCGCCAGGTATCCCGGCGTGCTTTCCGTGCTCACCATCTTCTGCCGCAACCAGCTCGTGGTCATCGCCGGCGCGCTGCCACCCGATTACAAGCCGGCGGTCGAGGCGGTGCACATCGCCGCCAAGACTCCGGGAGTCAGACGCGTGGAGACGGTCTTCGTGCCCAAGGCCGCTCAGGCGGCGAGCGACGCGGCCGTGGCGGCAAGAATCAAGGCGGCGCTGGCCGGAGACGCGAACACCCGTGCTCCCGGAACTGATCTGACGGTGGTGGCGGGCACGGTGGTGCTCGTGGGCATGGTGGACGATCAGGCGAGAGCGGACAGGATCATCGCGAGCGCGGCCTCGGTCGAAGGCGTGAGAAGCGTCCGGTCCTTCATCCAGCTCCGACCGTAGAGCAGGCCACTGACCACTCCCCCCGCCATGGGGACCTTTTATGCCGCGTTCGAGCTCGGCATCGCCGCGGGCGCCGTCGGCTTCGGAGTGTGCTCGCGTGCACGAGCTGCCCGTTCATGTTCCTGGCCGCCGCCACGTCGATGCTCGCGGCTGCCCTCGCAGCAAGCCGGTGGAGACGTCGAACACACGTGCACCCACACAGAGGAGAGGACCAGCCATGAAGAAGAAGATCGGCAGCCCGCACGTGCCGGATCCCCCGCCGCAGACGTGGTCCAACTGTCTCGTGGTCGGCAACCAGGTCTTCGTCGCGGGCATGGTGGCGCGGGGTTCCGAGGGCGCGGTGGGCGGCGACAGCATGTATGCCCAGGCCCAGGCCATCTTCGCCAAGATCAAGCACCTGATGGAAGCCGCGGGCGGCACCATGAACGACATCGTCAAAGTGCTGATCTTCGTTACGGACATCAAGCGGCGCGAGGAGGTCTGGAAGGCGCGGCGTGAAGTGTTCAGTGGTGACTTCCCCGTCTCGACGCTGGTGGAAGTGCGGGCCCTGGCCGCGCCGGAATTTCTCGTCGAGATCGAGGCGATTGGGATCCTGGGAGCGGGGAAGCCATAGGCTTCACGTCGCCGTGATTGCCCCCTACCCCTAACCCTGCCCTCTCCCCCGATGGGGGAGAGGGTCATAGGGTGAACACCTTCATCTGGAGCGCAGCTTGCGGGCGGCTTCGGCGCGCATCTGCTGCATCGCCCGCGTCTCCTGGTCGGAGTAGCGCTCGTCCTTCCAGGGGTCGGCGTGCATGTGATAGCCGTTGACCTCCCAGAAGCCGGCCGGGTTGACGTCGAGGAACTCGAAGCCGCGGAGCCACTTGGCGCTCTTCCAGAAGTAGAGCTTGGGCACGACGAGCCGGAGCGGCCCCCCGTGATCGGGCTCCAGAGCCATGCCGTCGTGCGACAGGGCCAAGATCACGTCGTCGTCCACGAGGTCGACGAGGGGGAGATTGGTCGTGTAGTCGGGATCGGCGTGGATCATGGCGAACTTCGCCTCGGGCTTGAGGCGTACACGCTTCATGATCTCGCGGATGTGCACGCCCTCGAAGCGGTTGTCGAGGCGCGACCAACGCGTCACGCAGTGAATGTCACAGAAGACCTCGCTTCGCGGAAGGGCGAGGAACTCTTCCCAGCTCCACGCGACCTCTTCCTCCACGAGCCCGAAACAGCGGAACGTCCAGGTCTTCGGATTGAACTTCGGAGTCAGCCCATAGGTGAGCACCGGCCACTTGGTGGTCAAGACCTGGCCCGGTGGCGTGCGCTTGGCGAGATCCTCGGCGTTCGCGGTCATGTGCTCTCCTTGCTCTGATGTCCCGTCCCAGGATCCCACACCTACCCGGCGAAGCGGTACCCCTGTCCGTGGGCGGTGAGGATGTAGACGGGGTGCTCGGGATCCTTCTCGAACTTCTGGCGCAGGCGCAAGACGTGGGTGTCCACCGTGCGCGTGGTCGGAAACTGCTCGTAGCCCCAGACCTCGTCGAGCAGCCGGTCGCGCGTGATCACCTCGCCCCGATGCTCGACGAGATAGCGCAGGAGGTCGAACTCCTTTCGCGTGAGCCGCACTTCACGGCCGGCGCGGAAGGCCTGACGGCCGCGGAGGCGAATTCGCACATCTTCGAACGCGAACTCCTCGAACTTCTGGCGTGGCCCGGGTCGCCGGAGCACGGCACGGATCCTCGCCAGGAGCTCCCGGAGGCCGAACGGCTTGGTGACATAGTCGTCGGCGCCGAGCTCGAGCCCCTGGACGCGATCCGATTCCTCTCCGCGCGCGGTCAGCATGATCACCGGGATGTCGAGCCCCTTGGCCCGGAGCTCGCGGCAGACGTCCCAGCCGCTCATCCCCGGCATCATGATGTCGAGGAGGAGCAGGTCAGGCGCCTCCGACAGCGCGAGGGCCAGCCCGCGCCGGCCATCCGTGGCCGAGAGCGTCTGGTAGCCCTCGAAGCGCAGGTTGTCCTCCAGTCCCCGCACCATCTCCGGCTCGTCGTCCACGATCAGGATGCGAGGCATCTACAGTCCTCCGCTACGGGCGGTCGTCGGCCACGGGGAGGAAGAGCGCGAACCGGCTCCCCTGGCCCGGACGGCTCTCGACGCTCACGCGCCCTCCGTGGGCCTCGGCGATATGCTTGACCAGGGCCAGCCCCACCCCGCTGCCCCGGGTGCCCTGGGTCTCACTACGTCCGATGCGATAGAACTTCTCGAAGATTCGCTCCGTCTCTCCGGCCGGTATGCCTATGCCCTCGTCGGCCACCTCGATCACCACCCACTCGCCCTCTCGACGGGCGCCGATCCCGAGCCGCCGGCGCTCCGTCGAGTACTTGAGGGCATTGTCCACGAGGTTGGCGAGGGCCTGCTTGATCGCGTCCGGATCAACGAGCGCATCGGGCAGGTCGGGCGCCACCGTCACCTCCAGCTTGAAGCCCCGCTGGGCGAGCGGATAGCGGAAGGCGTCGAGAACCTCGTGGATCAGCGGCTCGACCGGATGCGGACCGAGCTCGTAGCGTTGCCTCCCCCCCTCGATGCGCGAGAAGTCCAGGACGTTGTCGATGAGCCGCGTGAGGCGCTCGCTCTCGCGGGTGATGACGGCGTAGTACTCGCGCCGCGTCGCCTCGTCGGGAGCGCGGCCCAGCTCGAGCGTTTCGCCGAACATCCGGATCAGGGACAGCGGCGTCTTGAGGTCGTGGGAGACATTCGCGACGAAGTCCGATTTGAGGCGCGCCATCTCCGACTCGCGCCTGACGACACGGTAGGTCGCACCGAGCCCGAGGGCGATGACGACGAGGAGGAGGCAGAACGCGGCCATGAAGAGCATCGCCTGCCGTCTGACGTCGCCGCGGGGCGAGGCGCCCTCCGCCTGATACAGCGCGACGCGCCAGGTGGGCATCGCTTCGCCAAAAGCGACGGTGAGCACGCGATGGGTCCCATCGAGCGGCCCCGACGTATAGACGGCTTCGCCCTGGGCGTCGAGCACGGCGAGCACGCTCGACCCTTCGAGCCCGCCGAGCGTCTTCGCGAGGACGTCCCGCTTCACGGCCTCCCCGCTGCGCCCGAGGACGGCGAGCACGGGACCGCCGGCGGCGCCCGGAATCACCGCGGCCAGCACGACCTGGTCGCCCACGAGAAGATGGCGCCGCCCCCCCCGGTCCCAGATGCCCTGCGGGATTTCTCGAAGCAGCGCGGATTGCTCGCCGCCCTGCGGATAGAGCACCCGCCCCTCGCGGTCGATGAGGGTGAGGCTGTCGAAGATGGGGTTCCGCCGCCTCCACTCGTCCAGCGCGTCGGGCCGCGGCGTCGGGTCCATGAGCAGCACCTGAAGGCTCGCGAGGGATTCCTCCTCGCTCTTGAGGATGGCCATCTCGGCCTTCTCCGCCGCCATGGTGAGCATGTCCCGCGATTGCTCGCGGAAAAGCAGCTCGGCCGAGGCCTGCCACTGGCGCAGCGATACGTAGCCGAGCACCGCGAGGACGACGGTGGCGACGAGGACGGCGCCGAATGTGAGGACGCGGGCCCGGCTCACTTCTCCGCGAGCAGCTTCCTGATCATGGCCTCGGTCTCCTCGTAGTCGCCTTCCCCGATATGCGTGTAGCGGACGATGCCCTTCCGGTCGACGACGACGAGCGCCGGCCAGTAGCGATTGCCGAAGCGCTTCCAGATGGCGAAGTCGTTGTCCTGGACTACCGGGTAGGCGACCTTGAGATCCTTCGTCGCCTGCACCAGCTTGTCGTACGGCCGCTCCCACGTGAATTCGGGAGCGTGCACCCCCACCACGGTCAAGCCGCCCTTCTCGTACTTCGCGTGCCAGTCCCGCAACTGCGGGATCACGTTCTTGCAGTTGTATCAGCCGAAGGTCCAGAACTCCACCGCGACCACCCGCCCCCGGAGCTTGTCCATGGTGAGGGGCTCGCTGTTGATCCACGGACCGCCCGTGATCTCCGGGGCCGGCTGCCCCACGCGCGTGGTCACCGCCTGCCCGCCGAGCGGAACCGCGAGGACGGCCAGAATTGCCGCCACACCCACCGCCGTTGTCCATGCCCACAGTGTTTTCATGGTGTCAGCCTAGCTTCCTCCTCGACCGTGGGTGTCACACCCCTGTCAATTCTACGCCCGGGTCCTCCCGATAGAAGGTTGGATAGCCCGCGGCCTGCGCCTATAATGCAGATGGCGAGAGGACGGGCATGGGCCCGTCCGGATGCACTGGCGCCGATTCAGGAACGTATGGACACGAAAGGCATTGGATGAGTGATGACAGGAAGTTGGCGATGTTCATGGATTTCGAGAACATCGTCCGTGGGGTGAAGGAAGCGCAGTACAAGCAGTTCGAGATCAAGCTGGTCCTCGAAAGACTCGTGGAGAAGGGCAAAATCATGGTCAAGCGGGCGTACGCGGACTGGAACCGCTATGCCGAGTACAAGCGTCCCTTCCACGAACACGCCATCGAGCTGATCGACGTTCCCCAGAGCCGCTACAGCGGCAAGAACTCCGCGGACATCCGCATGGTCGTGGATGCCATGGACCTCGCCTACGCCAAGCAGCACGTGGACAGCTTCGCGCTGGTCTCGGGAGACTCGGACTTCTCGCCTCTGGTCTCGAAGCTCCGGGAAAACGACCGCTACGTGATCGGGCTCGGGGTCAAGTCCTCTTCGTCGGAGCTCCTGGTGGGCAATTGCGACGAGTTCATTTTCTACGAGGACCTGATCCGCGAGTCGAAGAAGACGACCGCGCTCCGCGGGCTCCCCGAGAAGAAGATGGAGGCGATGCAGCAGCTCATCGAGGCCATCCAGGCCCTCCAGCGGGAGAACAAGGACACCCTGTGGGGCTCCATGGTCAAGCAGACCATGCAGCGGAAGAACCCTGCCTTCAACGAGTCCTACTACGGGTACTCGACCTTCTCGAAGCTCCTGGAGGAGGCGGCCAAGCAGCGGATCGTCACTCTCGAGCGCGACGCCAAGAGCGGTACCTACATCATCACGTCGCTGGAAGAGGGCAAAGCCGCCTAGACGCGCCGCGAGGCGGCCGGGTGGTGCGGGGCGGGGGTGCGCTCCCCAGACCACGCTGAGTCGCCATCCGCGGGGCCACTCTGGCCCGCCACGAGGTTGTGGTTTTCTGCTTCGAAGAATCCCCCCAGAAGACACGGGTCTGGGGAGCGCACCCCCGCCCCCGCGCCACCCGGCCGGTTGCAGGTGCGAGCTAGGAGCGTTTCGTGATGACGGCGACCTTCCCGCTGTCGCTGATGAGCGCGGTCATGGTCCAGCTCACCACGCTCACGATGAGCGCGCCCAGAAATGCCGACCAGAACCCCGACACGGAGAAGCCCTTGACGATCGAGGCGACGAGCCAGAAGCAGAAGCCGTTGAGGACGAGCAGGAAGAGCCCGAGCGTGATGAGAGTGATGGGCAGGGTGAGAATGATGAGCACGGGGCGGACGACGGCGTTCACGAGGCCGAGGAGGAGGCCGCCGACCAGCGCGGGCACCAACCCATCCACGCTGATGCCCGGCACGATCGAGGCCGCGAGCATGATGGCGAGCGCATTCACGACTACCCGCAGCAGGAAGCCCATCGACGCCTCCGTTCCGTGAAGAGTTGGCCGTGCGCCGAGCCGGCGTATACTGACCGTCGTGCCGAGACACCATTATAGGCTTCCCCTTGCCGGCGCACTGTGCGCAGTGGTCCTCTGGTCGGCGGCCGCCGCCAATGAATCCTCGAGCCTCAACGTCGACCCCGCTCTTGCCCGCGGTCCCGCCGATGCCCTCGTCACCATCGTGGAGTTTTCCGACTTCCAGTGTCCGTCCTGCAAGCGCGCCCAGCAGGTCCTGGGGCAAGTCATGAAGGAGTTCGAAGGCAAGGTCCGCCTCGTCCACAAGGACTTCCCCGTGCCAACCCACAAGGGCGCCCTCCCGGCCGCGGAGGCGGCGCGCTGTGCCGCCGCCCAGGGGGTGTTTTGGGAGTATCACGATCTCCTCTATCTCGCCGTGCCGGAATTCTCCCGCGATGATCTCCTGCGCTATGCGGGCCGCCTCAGTCTCGATCGCGAGGCCTTCGCGACCTGCCTCGACACGCATCAGTTCAGGAAAGAAATCGAGGCCGACGTGCGCGAGGGTCGCGCCCTCAAGCTCCCGGGCACGCCGACTTTCCTCGTCAATGGCAAGCCCCTCGTGGGCGCCCAACCCATCGAAGCATTCCGCGAGGCCATTCGCGATGCGCTCAAGGAAGCCGCCGCCAGATAGCCGACGAGAAGACCAAAACTTCTTGCCACTCCGAGTCGTCTCCGGTAAGGTGAAGTGCGGTTCGTAAGCCCGTGGAACCTTTGCGTGGCTCGACTCCAGTTGCCGATCCAACGAGGCGCCGATCATGACCACTGAGCAATTCTGGCTGTCGATAGGCTTTCTCGGACAGGCTTTCTTCTTCAGCCGCTTCCTCGTGCAGTGGATCACCTCCGAGCGCAGGAAAGAGAGCGTGATCCCCGTCTCCTTCTGGTTCTTCTCCATCGGTGGCGGCAGCGTGCTCCTGTTCTACGCCATCCACCGCGGCGATCCCGTCTTCATCATGGGTCAGGGCGCGGGACTTTTCGTCTACCTTCGTAACCTCTATCTCATCCGGCGCAAGCAGCGCCAGCTCGCTCAGGCCGGCGCCTGACCACAGCCGGCGAAAGGATTCCATCGATGACCCCGGCCACGACCGAGAAGATCAAGTGGGCCGTTCCGCAGGCGCGAGAGATCCTCATGATCCCCGGCCCGACGGAACTCCCCTTCCCCGTCATCCAGGCCATGAATCAGGCGCCCATCATCCACTACGACCAGAGCTTCGACCTCGACGTGCTGGAGCCGGTGAATCTCGCCCTCAAGAAAGTGTTCCAGACGACGGCGGGCGAGGTCATCACCATGCCCGGCTCGGGGAGGACAGCGCTGGAATCGGGCGCGCTGTCGCTGGTGGAGGCGGGGGACAACGTCCTCGTGATCGTGGCCGGACGCTTCGGCCTGCTCATGCGCGAGGTCATGGAGCGCGTCGGCGCCAACGTGACCGAGTTCGCCGTGGAGGCGGGCAAGCCCATCGACATGGCCAAGCTCGCGAAAGAGATCGGCCGCGTCAAGCCCAAGATCGTCACCATGGTCCACAACGAGACGTCCACGGGCGCGACCTATCCGGCAGGCGAGGTGGCGAGGATCGTGAAGGCCCACGGTGCCCTCTTCTTCCTCGACACGGTGTCGTCGCTCGCGGGCATCGACGTGCGCACTGACGAGTGGGGCGTGGACCTGAACATGACCGGCTCGCAGAAATGCCTCGCCGCGCCCCTCGGCATGGCCCTCATCGGCGTCACCCCGCCCGCGTGGGAAGCCATGGAGCGGCGCAAGCACAAGGCCTCCTCCTGGGTTTACGACCTTCTGCGGTGGCGCGAATCATGGATTCCCGTCTCGCGCGGCGGACGCGTGCCCGACGGCGCGGGACGGTCGCAGCCCATCTCCATGCCGACCCACCTCGTCCAGGCCCTCGCCGCCGCCGTCCGCCTCGTGCTCGAAGAAGGGATCGAGGCGCGCTTCCGTCGTCACGCGGTGGCCGCCCGCGCCTTCCGCGCCGGTCTCGACGCCATGCGCCTCGAAATGTTCCCGGACACGTCGCTGCTGTCGGACACCGTATCGTGCATCAAGGCGCCCACGGGCATCGACCCCGCGGCCATCGTCAAGCACATGCGCCAGAACTACGGCATTCTCATCGGCACCGGGCTCGACAAGATGCGCTTGACTACGCTTCGCGTGGGGCACATGGGCATCACGTCCAGCCCGCTCTATATCCTGCCCACCCTCTCCGCCCTCGAGATGACGCTGCGCGATCTCGGGTACAAGTGCGAAGCGGGCGCGGGAGTGTCCGCGGCGCAGGCCATCTTCTCCGCCGCCCAGGCATGATCGTCGTTCCCGACGATTTCCCGTCGGTGTTCGACGGCACCCCCGCCCACGAGCGGGCGAAGAAACTGGGCGAGGTCGTGGTCTTCACCGAGCGCGGCGCCGACCACGAGCAGGAGCTGATCCGCCGCATCGGCCGGGCAAAGGTCGCCATCAACATCCGCGCGCATGCCCGCTTCACGGACGGCGTGTTCACCGCCTGCCCCGCCCTCAAGATGGTCTCCGTGTGGGGCACAGGCACCGACAACTTCGATCTGAATGCCGCGGGCATGCGCGGCGTCACCATCTGCAACACGCCCGGCGTCAACGCCTTCGCGGTGGCCGAGCATGCCTTGACCCTCATGCTCGCGGTGGGACGGAAGATCCCCACGCTGGACGCGGAGATGCGCAACAACAAGTGGCCCCGCGACCTCCTCACGCAAATGCTGGGCAAGACGCTGGGGGTTTTCGGCATGGGGGCCATCGGAGCCCGCGTGGCCACCCTCGGCAAGGCGATCGGCATGGAGGTGCTGGGCTGGTCGGCTACGGGCGATCCCGCGCGCATACGCGCCGCCGGCGCCACCCCCGCCTCCAAGGACGAGATCCTCGAGCGGGCGGATGTCGTCAGCCTGCACGTGCGCTTGTCTCCGGAGACCCGCGGCTTCCTGGGCAGGAAAGAGCTGGCCCAGATGAAGCGCACGGCCATACTCATCAATACCGGCCGCGGCGCCCTCGTGGATCGCGAAGCGCTCCTCGCCGCCCTCGCCGAGCGCAAGATCATGGGGGCCGGGCTCGACGTATTCCACCAGGAGCCGCTGGCCACGGACGATCCAATCCTCGCCCTGCCGAACGTGATTCTCTCCCCGCACAACGCGGGCCAGACGCCCGAGGTGATCCGCGACGGTCTGCTCCTCGCCGTGGAGAACGTCGAGCGCTTCCTCAAGGGCACGCCGCGGGACGTCGTCGTCGCGCCCGTGCGCTGACCCGACCCCTCGCCTCTCAAACCATTCCTCCCGCGCGGGCGCCTGTTCGGTGGGATCATACGTGTCCGGGGATCCGCGTCGGGTTCCTGCGAGAGGGGGCGACCGCCCCAAGGAGGCTCGGCATGTCCAAGGTGCTCAAGTGCGGTGATCTGATGCCCGGATGCAGCTTCGTCGTGGAAGGGAAGGACACGGCGGAGGTGATGGCCAAGGGCGCGGAGCATGCGAAGACGGCGCACGGGTTGACGTCGATTCCGCCGGATCTCGCGGCGAAGGTTCAGGCGGCGATCAAGGACAAGTAGCGCAGGCCGCCGATAAGGGCCCATCTGCTTCGTTGGCGCCCTCGGCCGCACGCTCAACGTACAGAGAGTACGCCTCGCGTGCGGCCGTCGGGCGCCGCCTCGCAGCTGGGCCCTTCTCGCCAGCCTGCCACCCCTCACCCTGCCCTCTCCCCTCCTTGGGAGGGGAGAGGGATTCGGAGCTAGAGTACGGAGCGGATGGCGGCGAGGATGTCGTCGCGCGAGGGAATGGTGGCCAGCTCGAGCTTGTCGTTGTAGGGCATGGGCACGTTGCGCGCCCCCACTCGGACGATGGGGGCGTCGAGGAGATCCAGCCCCCTCTCGCTGACCATGGCCGCGATCTCCGCCCCGAAGCCGCCGCGCTTCACCGCTTCGTGCACGATGACGAGGCGATTGGTTTTCGCTACGGAGTTGAGGATCGCGTCCTCGTCCAGCGGTACGAGGGTGCGCGGATCGACCACCTCCACGGACACCCCTTCCTTCTCGAGATCGCCCGCCACCTGCAGCGCGCGCTGCACCATCATCTGCGTCGCCACCACCGTCACGTCGGTCCCCGCGCGCTTGATGTCGGCCTTGCCGAGCGGAATGACGTAGTCGCCCTCGGGCACCTCGCCCTTCGTCGGATAGAGCATCTTGTGCTCGAGGAAGATGACGGGGTTGTCGTCGCGAATGGCCGCGGCGAGGAGCCCCTTGGCGTCGTAGGGCGTGGACGGGGCGATGACCACCAGCCCGGGCACGTGGGCGAACCAGGCCTCGAGGCTCTGCGAATGCTGGGCGGCCAGTCGGATGCCCCCGCCCTGCGGCCCGCGGATCACGAGGGGCACGGTGGCCTTGCCCCCCAGCATGTACCGGATCTTCGCGGCCTGGTTCACGATCTGGTCCATGGTCATGGCGATGAAGTCCCAGATCTGGATTTCCACGATGGGCCGCATCCCCGCCACCGCCGCCCCCACCCCCATGCCCACGAAGGACGGCTCCGAGATCGGGGTGTCGCGCACGCGATCCTCGCCGAAGCGGTCGCGCAATCCCTTGGACACCTGGAAAATGCCGCCGATGAGCCCCACGTCCTCCCCCATGAGAAAAACACGCTCATCCCGCGCCATCTCACCGTGCAGGGCGGCGTTGAGGGCTTCCGCGAAGGTCTGCTCGTTGCCCGCGCGGCTCGCGGGCTCCGTCACGCGCGCGTGGGGCGCGTAGACCGCGGCCTCCATGACCTCGACGGTAGGCTCGGGGCTCTCGATCCCGTAGGCGACGGCGGCGTCGAGCTCGCCCTCGACACGCTGGCGCAGCTCCTTGATGTCGAGCTCGCTCGCCCCCATATCCATGAGGCGCCGCTCCACGCGCGCCACGGGGTCCTTCTCTATCCACTCGAGCTCCTCCTGCTTCGTCCGGTACTCCGGGAGATTGGCGCGCATGCTGTGGCCACCCCAGCGGTACGTCACCGCCTCGACGCAGCTCGGACCCTCCCCGCGGCGGGCGCGGGCCACCGCCTCCCCCACCGCCTCGTGCACGGCGAGGAGGTCGTTGCCGTCCACGCGGGCGGCCGGGATGCCATAGGCGCGGGCGCGCGCCGACACCCCTTCGCCCGCCGTGGTGCGCGACTGGTCGGTGCTGAGCGCATACTTGTTGTTCTCGCACACGAAGATGAACGGGAGTTTCCACACCGCGGCGAGGTTCATGGTTTCGTGCACCACGCCCTGGTTCGCCCCCCCGTCGCCGAAGAAAGAGATGACCACGCGATCGGCTTTCCGGAGCTTGGTGGCGAGGGCGGCGCCCGCGCCGATAGGCACGCCCGCGGCCACGATGCCGTTGGCGCCCAGCATGTTCAAATCGAGGGCGGCGATATGCATGGAGCCGCCCAGGCCGCGGCAGTAGCCGTCCTCCCGTCCCATGAGCTCGGCCATCATGAGATCGAGGCGGGCACCCTTGGCGATGCAGTGGCCGTGGCCGCGGTGATTGCTTATGACGGAGTCGTCCTTGGTCAGATGGGCGCAGGCTCCCGTGGCCACCGCCTCCTGGCCCACGTAGCTGTGGGCGGTGCCCTTGACGTGGCCGGAGTTGAAGAGCTCCACCGTCCGCTCGTCGAAGCGGCGAATGCGCACCATGGTCTGGTAGAGCGACTCGAGAGTCTGGCGGCTCAATGGCATAAGTCTGTCCTCCAAATGACGGTGAGCGGGTAGCTCTCAGGTATCCAGTGAATCCCGCAAGAGCTGCGCCGGATGCCGCGCGCGCCGGCCCGCGAGATGCTCGATCTGCTGGCGGCACGAGATTCCGGGCGCGACGATTTCCGTATCGGCCGCCGCGGCCTGGACGGCGGGCGCGAGGCGCCGGCCGCCCAGCGTCACCGAGAGGTCGTAGTGCTCTTTCTCGAAGCCGAACGATCCCGCCATGCCGCAGCAGCCCGAGTCCACCTCGCTCACCTCGTAGCCTGCCCAAGCGAGCGCCGCCACCGTGGGCGCCGTGCCCACCATGGCCTTCTGGTGGCAGTGCCCGTGGAGCAGGGCACGCCGGGTCCCCGTCTTGAAGCGGAGCTCGAGGCCACGGGCCCGCTCCCGCAGGAGGAACTCCTCGAGGAGGAAGCTCGAGCGCGCCACCTCCCGCGCCGCGTCGGTGCGCACGAGCTCGACCCACTCGTCACGCAGGGTGAGCAGGCACGACGGCTCGAGGCCCACGATGGGCACCTCTTGCGCCACCCACGGCTGGAGCCGCTCGACATTCCAGCGCGCGTGCTCGCGCGCCTCGTCGAGCATCCCCTTGGAGATCAGAGGCCGGCCGCAACACTTGCGGTCCACCAGCTCCACCTTGTAGCCGGCGGCCTCGAGCAGCTCCACCGCGGCACGGCCGATCTCGGGGGTGTTGTAGCTCACGAACGTGTCGTGGAAGAGGACGACGGAGCCCCGAGGGCCGGGGGCCGGCGCGCGCCGCCGGTCGAACCAGGCGGTGAAGCTCTCGCGGGCGAACGCGGGGAGCGGACGGCGGCGGTCGATGCCGGCGAGCTTCTCCATGAGCCAGCGGTTGGGCGCCGAGGCGGCGACCCAGTTCGAGAGCGGGGCGAACCGCGCGCCCCACGAGGACAGCCGGTTGATGTGCCCGAAGATGCGGTTGCGGAGGGGCAGGCCATTGACCTTGTGATAGTGGTAGAGGAACTCGTACTTCATCTTGGCCATGTCCACGTTGGACGGGCACTCGGCCTTGCAGCCCTTGCATTCGAGGCAGAGATCCATCACCTCGTAGAGGCGCTTGCCCGCGAAGTCGGCGGCGGGCACCTTGCCGGAGAGTACGGCGCGGAGCGCATTGGCCCGTCCGCGCGTGGAATGCTCCTCGTCCCGGGTGGCCATGTACGACGGGCACATGGTCCCTTCGAGCTTCTTCCGGCACACGCCGACGCCATTGCACATCTCCACCGCCGCCGCGAAGCCGCCCTGGGCGGAGAAATCGAGCAGGGTCTTGGGCTCCCACGTCTTGTACTCGGGACCATAGCGCAGGTGCTCGGTGACGGCCGGACTCGCCACGATATTGCCCGGGTTCATCCGGCCCTTCGGATCGAAGGCCGACTTGAACTCGCGGAAGGCCTGGAAAACCGCCGGACCGAATACCTTCTCGAGAAAAGGGCTGCGGGCGCGGCCGTCGCCGTGTTCGCTCGAGATGGCCCCCCCGTACTCGAGGACGAGATCGAAGATCTCCTCCGCCATGCTCCGCACCTGCTCGAGCCCGCGCGCCGTCTTGAGATTGATGAGCGGGCGGATGTGCAGGCAGCCCACCGAGCAGTGGCCGTAGTAGGCTCCCTCGGCGCCGTGCTTGGCCATGATGTCGCGGAAGCGCGGCACGAAGACGGGCAAGTACGCGGGGTCCACCGCCGTGTCTTCGATGAAGGCGATGGGCTTGGCCTCGCCCTTGGTCCCGAGGAGGAGGCCCAGCCCGGCCTTGCGGAGCTTCCAGATGGACTGCTGCTCCGCCGAGTCCAGCGCGATATGCGAGGCATAGCCGAAGCGGCCGCCCGCGCGCTTCGCCTCGAGCGCCTCGACTTTGGCCCGGACCTCGCCGGGCGTATCGCCCGCGTACTCGACGATCAGGATCGCCCCCGGGTCGCCCTGGACGAAGCCCATGCGCTTCGACTGCTCGATGTTTCCCCGGGCGAGATCGAGGATCATCTTGTCCGTGAGCTCGACCGCGTAGGGACCCGTCTCCAGGATGGCCTGCGACGACTCGAGGGCCTCCTGGATGTCGTGGTAGTGGATCACGTCGACGGCGGTGGCCTTGGGGCGCGGCACGAGGCGCATCTTGGCTTCGACGATGGTGAGGAGCGTCCCCTCCGAGCCCACCACGAGGCGGGCCATGTTGAGCGGACGATCCTTCACCAGCTCGTCGAGATTGTAGCCGCACACGCGCCGCCAGTGCTTGGGGTAGCGCTCCCGGATCAGAGCCCCGTGCTGGTCGCGGATGCGCGCGACCTCGCGATAGATCTGCCCTTCGAGCCCCGACGCACGCTGCTTGGCGCGAAAAGCCTCCGGCGTGACTTCTCCGAAGACGACACGGCTGCCGTCGGCGAGGAGCGCGGTGAGCTCGATCACGTGCTCGATGGTCAGGCCGTAGGCGATGGAGTGCGAGCCGCCGGAGTTGTTGCCCAACATGCCGCCGATGGTCGCCCGGTTCGACGTCGAAGTGTCCGGGCCGAAGAGCAGTCCGAGGGGGCGCACGTGGGCGTTGAGCTCATCCTGGACCACTCCCGGCTGCACGCGCGCCCACATCTCCTCGCGATTGACCTCGAGGATGTCCTGCATCCACCGGGAGAAGTCCATGACCACGGCCCGGTTCACCGTCTGGCCGGTGAGCGAGGTGCCGCCCCCCCGGGGGAGGACGGCGACGCTCTCGCGGTTGGCCAGCTCGAGCACGGCCTGCACGTCGCCCGCGTGGCGCGGGATGACCACGCCGATCGGCTCCATCTGGTACATGGAGGCGTCGGTGGAGTAGAGCAGGCGGGAGTACTGATCGAAGCGGACATCGCCTTCGACGACGCGCCGCAATTGCTGTTCGAGGTCGGTCATGGCGGCGATTATACTACCCGGCACCTTGTCCCATCGGATGAGGTGAAGGTCATGGCCCACCGCATCTTGATCGTCGAAGACCAGTCGGAGACGCGAGAGTTGCTCGACCGTACCCTCCATCGGAGCGGCCACTGTGGCAACGGCTCCTCAGGCGGCTGTGGCAACGGCTCCTCAGGCGGCCAGCGTCTGAGTCTGGCACCTTATGTCACGGGGACGGGGGCCACGAGGGGGCGACCGCTACCGGAGGGTGCTAATGTTGGCTATCCTCTGGGACGTGCATAGATGAGATGGGCGGTCCGTGGGGGATCAGCTCCAACGTGGAATGCTCGCGCGGCGTCCTCGATCACTCGGTCCGAGTTGGTTCCCCGCTGATGCTGGCGGAGATGCTCCACCCACGATTCGACCACGAAGGTCTCGACGTACCGGGCGCGGTCGGCGGCGTCATGGTACAAACCCCACCTGATTGCCCCATCTCGCCTTCGCAGCCGACCCAGCGCATGAAGAGCCGTTGCAAAGCCCTCTCCTTTGTCGGGATCGATGCGGTATTCAATCGTGACCAGGACCGGCCCGTCGTCTGGCCTTGGTTCGATCTCGACCTGAGGCTCGGGCCAATGCTGGGAAGCTCGGAGGTCGAGGCTGGCGCTCGGCGCCATCGGCCAGCGACGGGTTGCCGTCAATCCGCCAAGCAACGCGACAGCAGCAACGATCAGGGCCGTACGGGTCCCAACTTTTTCAGCGAGGGCACCCCAGAACACACTGCCTAACGCAAGTCCGCCCTGGAAGACGAGCAGGTAAGCACCCAGCGCACGAGCACGCACCCAGGTAGGCGCTGTGTTCTGCGCTGCGGCGCCGAAACTCGCCATGAGCGTGATCCACGCTACACCCCCGGCCACTAACAGCCCCCCGAGGGCGACGACATTGGTGAGCCAGGCCAGCGCCCCCGTTACCAGGGCGAACAGCAGCGTTGCGCCGACGAGAGCGTGGTCGAGGGAGTACTTGCCTCCCAATCTCGGGAGGAGCGTCGCGCCACTGATTGCGCCAAGGCCTATACAGCCGAGAAGGAGCCCGAACCCCGCCGCCCCGAGGCCAAGCTCATGCCGAATCAGCACAGGCAGAAGTGCCCATAAAGCGCTTCCGGCGCCGATGAAGACGCCAGCTCGCAGCAATACTGCCCGGAGTTCACCCGCATGCCAGACGTAGCGCACCCCCGCCCTGATCGCACTCATGACGCGTTCAGCAGGAAGGGCATTTGCCTTGGTTGGCGGGCGCCAACGGTACACCACGACAAGCACGCCGATGAACGACAGAGCATTCAGGAGGAACACGGCCCCAGGGCCGGACGCCGCCACAATCGCGCCACCAAGAGCGGGCCCGACGGCGCGACCTACATTGACGGTGACCCCATTCAGCGCGACCGCAGCCGGAAGATCGCGACGAGGCACCAGATCTGGCATGACCGCTTGCCAGGTCGGCATGTTGAGTGCGCTGCCGAGGCCGAGAACAAAGGTCAAGACAAGGAGTCCGGTCGCGCCGATGGCGCCGGTGATGGTGGCCGCACTGAGAAGCCCCGCCGCGAGCAGCATCATGCCTTGTGTGAACAGAAGAAGCCGACGGCGATCGACGATATCGGCGAGGGCTCCCGCGGGCAGGCCGACGAGGAACACCGGCAAACTCGTCGCTGTCTGCATGAGGGCCACTAGGAACGGTGAGGCAGAGAAGGAGCTCATCAGCCATACGCCGCCCACGTTCTGCATCCAGGTCCCGATGTTCGACACGAGCGAGGCAATCCACAGCGCGCGGAATACCGAATGCTCGAGCGGGCTCCACACCGAGATCGCTGGCTCGTCCATCTCACGATGCATAGGTCTCACCACGCATAGGTCAGCTGGATACCTACCCACGCAGAGTTGCTGCCGCCCGCCCGCTGAATCGCATCGCCTACCTGGAAGTTCGTGGTCTCGACGGCTCCGGCCAGGTTCGGCGTGATCTGCCATTCCGCCCGGAACTCGACATAGACGCCCGTCCACAGCCCCGGTCTCCCGGCCGTGCCTCGTACCGGGCTGTTTGGCTGCACGTAGACCGCGTCCGCCGTGGTTTGGCGCCACTGGAGACCGACGGCCGCCATCAGCGACACGGGGCCTATCGGCCTTACCGTGAGCGATGGTTTCACGTGGATGAGGTTCACGTAGCCCGTGTATCCCGCGAGCGTGAAGTAATAGCCATTGGGAAACAGCGGATTGAAAGTGCCGAGCGTGTTGTCATTTGGATGTTCGTCACCCGATGCGGCATCGACCTGGAGTCCCAATCGCGGCGTCCAGCCCACCCTCGCGAACGTATAGCCCGTGCGCGACCCCACCGCCCACGCGAGGACGTTCTGGCTGCCGACGTGCCCGCTCTGTCCCATCGTTTCGAGATCCCAGTCGAAGTCGTCGCGGGTGCCGGCATATCGCACATCGAAGATGTTGCGTCGCTCGTCGCCGCTGGCAAAGAGATAGCTCACCTTGTTGAGCTGGAAGCGGGAGTAGTACGCCGACAGCTCCCCGGGCCCCACCTTTCGCTCGACCCGGAAGCCGCCGTACTGGAAATTCGTGTCCGAGAAGTCGTCGAACGGGTGCTCATGGCGATACTGGACCGGTTGGCTCCAGAACGTAATGAAGCGCCAAGGGCCTTGCTCCCAGTCGAGCCACACGGCATCATACGCTTGCTGCACGTTCGGACCATCGCGGATCGATACGAAGCGCTGCAGGTCGAACGCCATCTCCTGCCGTCCCACGCGAGCCTTCAACGTACCGCCCCAGAACGAATCGACGTAGGCGATGAAAGCCTGGCGAAGATCCAGCGGGTTCTCGTCGACGGGCGTGATGACCGTCTTCCAGGGGGCGCGCACGTCCTCGAGCTGCACGAAAATTTGCCAGTTGGCGTTGGGGCGGATGTCGACGTGACTTTGGACGCGGTCCAGCAGATAGCTGTCACCCTGGTTGTTGCCGGTGCCAAAGAAGGGCGTGTTGTTCGATTCGAACCGCTCGCGTACGGTGAGACCGAAGGAGATATAGCTCGCCGGATTGGATGCGGAGAGCGGAATGTACTTCAGCTGGTCCAAGAACCCCGTCCGGAGGCGCGGATCGGCCAGGGCTGACCAATCTTCTTGCCAGCGATTGAACTTGATCTTCGGGCGACTGGCGACGTCCGTCTCGGCTGCCCCCTCGAGGCCCTGGGCACAGGCTACAGAAGCGAACGCGCTCACTGCGACGAGGGAGACGACGCCGACAAGATGCCAGCCTGGGGCGCGGATCACCGCGAGGCGAGAGCGTGGATCTCGGCGATGGGACTTGGCACGGATGGGATCGAGCGGAAGGCGACAAAGCAGAGGCTCCCAAAGATCGCGGCAACCCGCTCGTGCCACCCGACGACGAGTGCGATGCCGGCAGTGATCTGGAGCACCCGGCCGGTGATGATGAGGAGCGGTACGAGGGCTGTGGGAGTCCTGTGCGCTGCAAGCTCCTGCGCAGTCCTGCTCTGGTCCACGATGCCGAATCCGTTGAAGAGGACAATTAGGGCAAGCGCGATACGGCCGATCCATTCTCCGTATTGTATGTCACCGCTCCCTGGAGCGGGCCGTACCAGGTCCGTCACGGTCGCGGCTCCCGGGCGTCGGTGACCACGGTGGCTTCGGCACCTTGGGCGTGACGGCCTGGCAGCGCCCCAAAGAGATGCTGGGTGCATCGGAGCTGTTGCCAGGCGGCGCCGAGGGAAGTGCCGGCAAGCATTTGCTTTCCCACGGGGATGACTTGCTCGCCAACCAGGATTCCAAGGAGACCCACCAGGGCGACGACCGGCGGCGCCGGGGACCGGACGTTGAGGAGGCTGTAGATCACGCCGACCAGCAGGCCAACGCCAAGTGCCATCACGTAGGTTTTCATGAACACTCCTCCCTAGTGACGCGCATAGTGGAGGTAGAGGCCGGCCCGGTCATCGGTGAGCGACAGCATGGATCTCGGCGACATAGCCGCCCGGGAACTGTACGAGGACCGCTCGGCGGCCATCTGAAGAATAGGGTTCGACCAACACGCTCGCTCCAGCCGCTTTGGCCTTGGCGAGAGTCATGTCGAGATCGGCAACCTCGTAGCCCGTGAACTCCCGGCCATATGGGTATGGGAGGTGCCCGTCGGTGACCAAGACCGTCACCTTGCCGAAAAGCGATTCGATGCGCACCCGTCGGTACGTCTCGTTCGGCCGGCCAATCTCAACCCCGGGCGCCGTTGCGACGTCGCTCACGACCTTTCCTTGGGAGAACGCGACAAAGTCGTGGATGAACGCATCGGCCCGATCGGAGGACACGTAGACCCGGTTCTCTGGGACCGTTGCCAGGGGAGCATAGCTCGGGGGAATCGTGTGCCAGTAGAGCTGCATATTGACGCTGCCCGGCCATTGAATGATGGCGTCGCGGCCGATCGGATCATTGAACGGGGCAACGATCACATCGGCCCCGGCTGCGCGCGCAGCACGAACGGCCAGGTCCAGGTCGGTGACAAGATAGCCTGTCCGCTCGGCCCCGAACGGGTAGGGGACAGGAGTCTTGAAGCCGAAGACAGAGAGCGTGCCGACGGGAGTGAGAACCAGCTGAGACATCGTGCTGCTCGGGGTCGGCGTCACCGTGAATACCCCCTGCTTCGACGCCGTGCCGCCGAACGTCGCCAGGAGGCTGGCCACGAAGCGATCGAAGTCCTTCGAATCGACATAGACATGGGTGGTGTCGTATTGCGGGCCGACGGCGACGGCTGGCGTACCGGCAGCGCCAGCCTGGGCCACCGATTCGGTGACGGAACTCCCCCAGAGGACTGTGGCCAGCGCAAGAATCCCAATCATTCGCACCATGGCAGAGCTCCTTTGGCCCGGCTCCCGTGGCAAGCTCGAATCAGACCGCCCAGCAGGTGCAGCCAAACGCGCCCCAGAAAGCTCTGAAATCGCTGACTGCTACCCGGTTGGGCCACGCCCTCGCATGGTCATGGCCATGGATGCCGCAGCGGCGCGGACAACCGCAGGCCGAAGCCTCCATGCGGATGGTCGCCGCACTCTTGGTGGTGGGCGGACTGGCCCATGCTGCGTAGCCGCCGAAGTGCCGAACCGGCGACCAATCGGGCATCGCCGGAGGTGGCGCGTCCTCGTCGAATCGCGCGAAGTCGCGGCCGCCGTATACGATCCTGCCGCCAACAATGGTCAGGTCCGCCGTGATCTCGGCGATCTCTTCCTCCGGACAGGAGAAATAGTCTCGATCCGGAACGATCAAGTCCGCGAGCTGGCCTACCTCGATTCGGCCCTTTTTGCCTTCTTCGTCGGAGAACCACGTGACTTTCTCGGTCCACATCCTGAGGGCCGTCTCGCGGTCGAGACAATTGCGCTGGGGATAGATCTTCAAGCCGCCGACGGTCCTCCCAGTGACGAGCCAGGCCAACGACACCCATGGATTGTAGGACGCCACCCGCGTGGCATCCGTGCCGGCTGAGAGCGGGACACCGGCCTCGAGCATTTGGGCGAGAGGGGGGGCTGCCTCGGCCGCCCCCTGCCCGTACCGTTCGACGAAGTACTCTCCCTGATAGGCCATCCGGTGCTGCACCGCGATCCCCCCGCCAAGCGATGCGATGCGCTCGATGGAGCGTGCAGAGATGGTTTCGGCATGGTCAAAGAACCATTTCAGGCCTTGGAGTGGAATGTCCTGATTGATCCGTTCGAAGACATCGAGCGCCCGGCTGATGGTCTCGTCGTACGTCGCGTGCAATCGCCATGGCCAGCGGTTCTCGGCAAGAATGCGCACGACGGCTTCGAGCTCTCTCTCCATCTCCGGGGGCATGTCGGGCCGGGGCTGCCGAAAATCTTCAAAGTCCGCAGCCGAGAACACGAGCATCTCCCCGCCGCCGTTGTGCCGGAAATAGTCGTCTCCCTGCTTGTATCGTGAGGTCCTCGTCCAGTTGAGAAAGTCGGTCCTTTCCTCCTTGGGTTTCTGCGTGAACAGGTTGTAGGCGAGTCGAATCGTCAGCTGGCCGTCTTCGCTCAGCTTCTGGGCCACCGCATAGTCCTCGGGATAGTTCTGGAAACCTCCGCCCGCGTCGATGGCCCCCGTCACTCCGAGCCGATTCAACTCCCGCATGAAGTGGCGCATTGAATTGAGCTGGTACTCGAAGGGCAATTTCGGTCCCTTGGCGAGGGTGGCATAGAGGATCCCCGCGTTCGGCTTCGCCAGCAACAACCCGGTCGGGTCGCCCTTCCCATCGCGCACGATCTCCCCACCGGGCGGCGCCGGTGTCTCCCTTGTATAGCCCACCGCGCGGAGCGCGGCAGCGTTCAGCAGAGCCCGGTCGTACAGGTGCAGCACGAACACCGGCGTATCGGGAGCGGCCGCATTCAGCTCCGCGATCGTCGGCAGGCGCCGCTCGGCAAACTGCTGCTCCGTGAAACCGCCGACGACGCGCACCCACTGTGGCGGCGGGGTCACCGCCACTTGACGTCTCAGCATGGCCATGGCGTCGGCGAGCGACCGCACCCCGTCCCACCGAAGCTCCATGTTGAAATTCAGCCCGCCCCGGATGATGTGCAGATGGTTGTCGATCAATCCGGGCAGCGCCTGGCGTCCTCTCAGATCGATGACCCGGGTCGCGGGCCCTGCCAAGGGCAGCACGTCCCCTTCCCGACCCACGGCAACGAACCGCCCATCCTTGATCGCTACCGCCGTGGCAACCGGATTCGAGCGGTCAAGCGTCGTGAACGATCCACGGTGCAGGATCAGGTCCGGCTTGTCCGTGGGCGGCTGATCGCTGCCCCGACGAGCCATCACGTCTGCCTCGTCGGCTTGAAGGCCCAGCAACCAGAGAATGCCGGGGCCATCATCGGCTGCCTGCCACTTCCGCGGGCGCCTCGTGCTGTTGCCTGGCGACCTCCTGGGCCTTTCCGTAACTCTCCATGACTGCGCCATAGTTCGGCGCCACCATGGTGTACAACTGAGCGAACTGCGCAGCGTCCTTGCGGTTCCAGGTCCTCTGCAGCTCGCACAGCACGGCATTGGCGCTGGTCGGAATGACGCCGGCTTGGGTAAAGCGAGCGAGCGTCGTTCTCGACGTCATCTCGCTCGGATCACCCGACGCGTCTATGACTGCGTACACCTTGTATCCTGCGGCCATGGCGTCCAGCGCCGGGAACATCACGCACACGCTGGTCCACACACCGGCCATGATCAGGGTTTTCTTGCCCGTCTCCTCCACCGCTTTGACGAACGCCTCGTTGTCCCACGCATTGACCTCTCCCTTGCGGTGAACGAAGACGGCATGGGGTGCAAATTGCTTTATCTCTGGCATGAGAGGACCGTTCGGCCCCTCCGGCTCCGAGGCAGTCTGGATGACTGGAAGGTTCATCAACGCCGCAAGCTTCGCAAGCATGGCGGTGTTTGCCCGCAACTCACTCACACTGATGTCTTTAACCGTTTGAAACAGGCCCGTTTGATGATCGAGCAACAGGAGCGCCACATCGCCCGGATGCATCAAGGCGGCGCCGCCGCCCGGCGCGTGTCTGATTCCGTCCTGGATTGAGTTCGATGCCGGAATCGAAGCTTTCTGATTGCTCATCAGAGTCCCCTTTCAAAGTTCGGTTGAACAGCACACACGTCGTCTCGCCTGCTCGCGGTCCGCACCGGTCGCCTCCCCAAGGGCCGAAGCGTGCGCTCCTTATAGATGCATGTCCGGGGGTGTGCGTTACACCCCTCGGCGGGAGAGGCCACCGGTCATTCCGAGCCGGCGCCCGCTGCCTTACTTGCTCAGCGCCTCGAGCAACACCTTAGCCGCCTGACCCGAAGAGGCTGGGTTCTGGCCGGTGATCAGCAGGCCGTCGGTGACGACGTGAACCCCCCAGTCCTTGGTCTTGGAGAAGATACCGCCCTTCGCCTTCAGCTCATCCTCGACGAGGAAGGGCACCACGTTCGTCAGGCCCACCGCCTCCTCCTCGGTGTCGGTGAAGCCGGTGACCTTCTTGCTTTGCACCAGCGGCTTGCCGGCGGGCGTCTTGACGTGGCGAAGCGCGCCCGGGGCGTGGCAGACGAGCGCGACGGGCTTGCCGGCGGCCACGAACGACTCGATCAGCTTGATCGAGTTCTTGTCCTCGGCCAGGTCCCACATGGGACCGTGGCCGCCGGGATAGAAGACCGTGTCGAAATCGTCGGACTTGACGCTATCGAGGCGCACCGTCGAAGCGAGGTGCGCCTGGGCGGCCGGATCGGCTTCGAACCGGTGGGTAAGGTCGGTCTGGAAATTTGGCTCGTTGCTCTTCGGATCGAGCGGCGGTTGGCCACCCTTCGGCGAGGCGAGAACAATCTGAGCGTCGGCGTCCTTGAACGTGAAATAGGGAGCGGCGAACTCCTCGAGCCAGAAGCCCGTCTTGCGGCCGGTGTTGCCGAGCTTGTCGTGAGAGGTAAGGACCATCAGGATTTTCATACCCACCTCCTTTCGCTTGGGGGGTGTTTCGACCAATGGTCATGCGCCGTCCCGGTGCTTCCCCGACTCCCTTTTGCCGCCGGCGCATAGGCATTTCCTACGCCTGAAGCCGGATGAAGTCAAACGCTTGGGCCTTTGCCCGGCTATTCCGGGCCATGCCAGAAAATTCTGTTGTTAGACACACCAGAGGCCGCAGGACTCTTGAGACATTCCCAAGCTCGGCGTTGATCAACTCACCCTGGGGTCTCACACGCGACTTTGAATCCCGTCGCACTCGGCCCTCGGGCGCGAAGAGCTACAGATTCAAATCCCTGGCTGCCTTCAACGACATCGGCGGTAGCGGTATGACCGCCTCAACCCCTGCTGAACCAACGAGCACCCTTGCGAGGTTTCTCTGTAGATTTCGTGCGTCGTGACCTAAGGAGAATTCTCAGGCACCCGTGGGACCCAGTTGGGGTCGGTCGCTGGTTCATCCATGAGAACGGACTTGGCGTCAAGGAGCTTGTGATGGCGACCTCCTCGCTCTCCCAGTCACTCCGGAGCGGCGACAGAGGGATGCCCTCGTTGGAGTCCGCCTCCCCGAGAGTCGTCCACCAATCATCCATTCGCGCACGGGGCGCATGACGTCCTATCCGATCGTCGACGATCCTCTGATCGCCGAGGGTGGGCGGTCCAATCAAATCGTCGGTCATGAGAGACCATGAACCAACCCGGACACGCCCGACTGGAACGCCTGCTCAGGGACCGTCGAGTTCCGCTCTGGGTGTCACCCCCTCATGCCGGGACAGGATACCGTGGGCCGTGAGGTGCGTGACCACGGCGCCGAAATTCCTCATAGTCGATGCGGTCCCGCAACATGATGAACAGGCGGACCAGGAGCTTCCGGGCCACGGCCACCCTCGCTTTGGCGCGTCCGCGCCGGCGCAAAAGGGTGAGGTACAGCCGCTTCAGGTCCTCGTCATACCGGGCGGCGACGGCCGCGGCCTGCACCAGAACCATACGAAGCAGGGCATTGCCTCGCTTGGTAATCTGCTGTGGCAACGGCTCCTCAGGCGGCCAGCGTCTGAGTCTGGCACCTTATGTCACGGGGACGGGGGCCACGAGGGGGCGACCGCTACCGGAGGGTGCTAATGTTGGCTATCCTCCGCCCGGTGGATCGGCGATGTGCGGGCTGCGCTCGAGCGGCATGGCATCGGATGGGTCATGTGGGACTATGCCGGAGATTTCGGGATCGTGACGAAGCAGGCGGATCAGATCCTCGCCGAGAGTGACATCGTCAGGGCGCTGGGGCTCCCCGTCACGACCGATTGATTCGGTCTCGGGCATGCCGCACTGCGCGGTGGATGCTCGGCTCGCACGCTGACACCGGCGCCGGCCCAACGTACAGTGTGAGCGGGCGCTCGCCAGTGGTCGGTGGCGGTGCGCTCCCCACTCGGGAATCGCGCGAATCCCTCCCAGTGGAGGTAGAAGGGAGGACTCCGATGCCCATCCTCGCAAAGCTCCAGGAGCTGCTCGAGCAGGAGAAGGTCCCCTATTCGGTTCACTCTCACCCCGAGGCGTATACGGCGCTGGCGATCGCGGCCCTCGAGCACGTCAAGGGCCGGATGCTGCGCCAGCCTCGCCAAGTACGGCGCCCGCGTCAAGGACGGCCGCGGCAGGCCTGTGATCGGCACTAACCCGATGGTCGGTCTCGAGCGGCCGCAACGCAAGCGGCCGCCTGAGAAGTTTCTCCTGCCCGATGAACTCTGGGCCTTTCTCTCAGTTCCCCGCCCCCTCCGGGACGCCGTAGTCAGGGACGTGCTCGTTGACACCGGGTTGCGGCGCGCGGAACTCTGCGCCGCCAACGTCGGCGATCTGATCCGGATCGAAGGTCAGACCACACTGCGGGTTACTGTCAAGGGCGGGATGACAACGCAGGTGCCTATCTCACCGCCGATCGCCGGGCTGCTCCAGGACTGGCTGCTCTCGCGAAACTTGCCCGGTCCGACTGAGCCACTTTTGATCAACACCAAGGGCGAGCGGTACACGGGCGTGACGCTGGCGGGACTCATTCTCCGTATCGGCAAGACGGCGGGCATCGCCCGCTTCGACGTTACGCCCCACGTCATTCGCCACACGCTGGAGATCATCCGACGCCGCCAGAAGATCGACCCGGCCGTGCGCAGTCGCCTCCTGACCCACACGAGTTTCGCCTCGCTTGGTTGGTATCAGCATGTTTTGCCCGATGAGCTGGTCGCGGCCCGACAGCAACAGTGGGAAGGTCTCCAAACCTACCTCGGCCCGGGCCGTGATTATGCTATTCAGTTATGCTATCAGGGTCGTCAGGATAAGGCTAAGTCACAGGAAAGTTGAGACGCGGATATAACGGCGATTATACTATGCGCCGTGACGCGCCTTCTGGCCGCCCTCGCCGTCGCCGCGCTCCTCTTCACGCCCGCTCCGGCCAGTCCCGCGCCGGCGGCGCCGGCCGTTCGCGTCCCGCTTGTCGCGGGCGGCGAGCCCTTCGACTCGCGCTCGCTCATCGGGAAGAAGGTGCTGGTTCTCCGCTTCCAGGCCTCCTGGTGCAAGTCGTGCTCGGCCCAGGCGGCGAGTATCCAGCGCCTGTACGAGCGCTACAAGGACCGCGGGGTCGAGTTCCTCGCCGTTCAGGTGGACGACCCCGAGCGCCTGGCCCGGGCCTTCCTGCAATCTCACGGGGCAACCTATCCCGCCGCGCTCGATCCGGGCCTCCGCGTGGCCAACCGCTTCGGATTCAAACGGGCGCCCTACACCGTGATCGTCAACAAGCGCGGCGAAATCGTGGCGCGCCTGGAGGCGACGGCGGACGAGTCGCGTCTGGCCGCCGCCATCGAGGCCGCGCTCAAACCCCCCTCCCGGCGCCGCGCGCCGACCAAGGCCTCCTAGCCGCTCGGTGGATCTCGCCACCTTCCTGCGGGGCCTGATCATCGGCCTCTCCATCGCCGCGCCCGTCGGGCCCATCGGCGTGCTCTGCATCCGCCGCACGCTCGCCGACGGCCGCGCCATCGGCTTCGCCTCAGGGCTGGGGGCGGCTACCGCCGACGCGGTCTACGGGGCGGTGGCCGCCTTCGGGCTCTCGCTGGTCACGACTGCGCTCGTAGAGCAGCGCGTGTGGCTGCAGGCGGGCGGCGGAATCTTTCTCTGCTATCTGGGCGTGCGCACCTGGATGGCCGTGCCGCGCGTCGCGTCCGGAGCGCCCGCGGATGGACGCGGGCGCACGGCCGCGTGGGCCTCGACCTTCGCCCTCACCCTCACCAATCCGACCACCATCATTTCCTTCGCGGCGATCTTCGCGGGGCTCGGCCTTGGTCGACGGGTGGGCGGCTACGGTGCCGCATCGGTCATGGTGCTTGGCGTTTTTCTCGGCTCCGCGCTCTGGTGGCTCATTCTGAGCGTCGGCGTCGGCCTGTTCCGGGTCGCCCTCACTCCCGATCGACTCCGTTGGGTCAATCGCTGCTCAGGCATGATCATCGCCGCCTTCGGCATCGCGGCTCTCGTCAGCTTGAACTGGTAGCAGGCCTTGACGTGAGTTGACGACGGGCATAGAGTGCGCGCCTATGCTGAGTGAGCGCAGGCCCGACGTGCGCGACAGCGACAATGTGACGATGAACGGGCCCCGTGCTCACGAGACTTCTGTCATCCATTCGACACTCCGCCAACACGCCGGTGCCGGGGAGACTCTCAAGGGCCCCGCGGCCAGACTCACCGCGGCGCTCATCGGACTCGGACTCTTCGGCGGAAGCTTCGGCGCTTTCCACTTGGCCGACACTTCGCCTGAAGGCGTGTTGGCGCTGCTCCTGGAAATCTCCGGCTGGCTCGGCATGCTGGCGGCGGCCCGCATCGTAACGCGTCGGTGGTTGGCTCCGAGCCTCGTCTTGACCGCGTGGATCCTCCTCGTGGCCGGAAATTCCTTCGGGACGCGAATCATCCAGCGTGGCACCGATCGAGGGCTCGAGCTCGGCTTCAACTACGTCACCGCCCTCATCACCCTCGAAGCGGGGACGTGGTTGCTCGTGGCCGTCCTCATGCTCGACGGCGCGGCCAAGCTCTGGCGCGAGGACACGCAGCGCGTCTAGGGCCGCCCTGACGGAGCCCGCGCGGAGGAATCAGCAGTTGCCGAAGTGGGCGAGCCGGATCCCCAGGCGCTCGACGGCGCGCCTGGCGTCCCCATCGGTGAGCCCCGCCAGCTCCGTCTCCCGCTGCCGACCATAGCGGCTGTAGGCCAGATCGTCGTCGAAGTATCCGGGATGGGTCATGAACTCCGAGAGACCTGCGGGCAGCGCCGCCAGCTGCTCGAGAGTCCGCTCGCGAGACCAGTAGGGCTCGGGGCCTGATTCGCCCATGAAGTGATCCGGGGTCCGCAACCCGAGCTTCCGCGCGGCCGCGCGCACCGTCGCGTCCTGGCTTCGCACCGCCACCTTGAGCGCCCGCGCAAAATCCAGCACGAGATCGAGGATGGGATCGTGGCGCCCGACGTGGTGATGCGTATCCAGATGGGTCGGAAAGCGGCCCATGATCTTTCTGAACACATCGATCTGCGTTCCGAGCTCGATGCGCGCCTCGTCCGGCGTGGCCCGGGCCGCCGCCTCGCGGGCATCCCGGATGAAGCGCCCTTCGGTGTCCACCAGCGAGGGCACGCGCCGCGGATCGGAGACGGGCGCGCCGAGGGTCAGGTTGAGATGCACGCCCACGCCGAGCCCCGATGCCTGGAGCTCTTCGACTTGGGCGGGTGGGATGTCGCGATTCACGAGGAGCGTCGTGCTCGTGACGATGCCGCTTCGCCCGGCCTCCAGAATGCCGCGGCTCACGCCCGCGGTCAGCCCGAAGTCGTCGGCGTTGACGATGAGGACCTTCGCCCCCGCCGTCACGGCGTCCCCATGACCCTCCGGAAGTAGAGCCGGAGGGATTCCTTGAGCTGGGCCCGCGCGCCCGGTTGCGTCTGCGCGTCTTCGAGCTGCTCGAGATCGATCTGGAGGGGCACGCCTTCCTTTTTGACGCCGTCGAGCTCCGCGGTGAGGCCGCACCGCTCGTCCGATTCCGTGAAGACGATCTTGGCCCGCGTGAAGCTCTTGTCGTCCTGGGCGATCTGCTCGATGGTCTCCGTCAGGAGGCGGGTGATCGCCTCCTGGTCCGGGCCCATGACGGTGGAAAATCCGGTGGTGAGTCGGATCTCGGGCATGGCGCTCCCCTTATTCGACCCTCACCCCGGCCCTCTCCCTGGGAGGGAGAGGGAGCGAGGTTGAAGGCACTTTTAGTGGCCTGCCGCGGCCGCGTCGTGGAGAGGCTCGAGCCCGGCCTCGAGCCCGTGCTTCGTGACGCGAATGGCCACGGGGCGCGAGAAGTAGAGCGTGCCCGGCGCGGACCGCTTGGGCACCACCGGGTGACCCATGCGTTTGAGCGCCTTGAGCGAGGCCTCGCCGACGCCATCGTCGACCCAAAGGTCGCCGCCCTCGGTGTGAAGCCGCGGCGCCTCGATAGCGGCCTGTAGCCCATCGGCCAGGTCGGCCATGTTGGCGATCACCTGGGGAATGGCCGAGACGATCTTGCGTCCGCCCGGCGCGCCCACGGTGAAGGAGGGCTCTCCCTTCTTGAATCCGAGCGCCGGCACCATGTTCACGAGCGGACGCTTTCCCGCCGCGACGGAGTTGACGTGCCCCGGCTCGGGGTCGAACCAGACCATGCCGTTCTGGAGAAGAATGCCCGTGCCCGGCACGACCATGCGCGAGCCCCAGAGCGACACGGCGGTGTTCGTCAGCGACACCATGTTGCGCTGGCGGTCCACCGCGCAGAGATGCGTGGTGCAATCGGCGCCGCGGCTCGGATCGTAGCGCCAGGGATCGGGCGCGGGACGGCTCGTGTGTGGCCCGGCTGGTTTGAGTCCCGCCGCGACCTTGGCCGCGTACTCGCGCGAGACGAGCGCTTCCCACGGAGACTTCACGCGCTCGGCATCGCCCAGGTGCTCGAGCCGGTCGAGGAAGGCGCGGCGCACGGCCTCCGCGCGCAGATGAAGGCCGCCCGGCGTCTTCCACGTCGTGCGCGCCTTGGGGAACTGGGCGAGGATGTTGAGCGTCTCGAGAGCGGTGGTGCCGCCGGTCGCGCCCGGCGAGAAGGCCAGCTCGAGGCCCCGGTACTCACCGCGGAGCGGGGGCAGCACGCGCGGCGCGTAGCCCGCGAGGTCGTCCCTGGTGAGAAAGCCTCCCTTGACCCAGATCTCCTCGTGAATCGCCTGGGCGATGGCGCCCTTGTAGAAGGCATCAGGACCTTCCTTGGCGAGAAGACGCAGGCTTCGGCCCAGATCGGGCTGGCGCAGCACGTCGCCTCCCTCCATGGACGGCGTCCGGTATATGTAGTGGCCGTCGCGCAGATAGGTCTTCGCGGTCTCGGGAAAGGCCGCCAGCTCCTGGCACAACACCGCGGTGTTGAGCGCCACGTACCAGTCCGGCACGAAGCCCTCCTCGGCAAGCTTGATGGCGGGCTCCAGGAGATCGCGCAGCTCCATGGTGCCCCAGCGCGCGAGGGCAAGGGTCAGTCCCGCCACCGTTCCCGGAATGGCCACGGAGCGGGGGCCGAAGACATTGGCGTCGTCCATCACTCGCCGCCACGGGAAGATCGCCGTCGACACACCTTCGGCGAGCTCATAGGATGCCTCGTGCGCCGCCGCCGGTGCTTCGACATTGAAGTCGACGCACACCGTCTCGTCCCGCCTGGCCATGTGCACCAGCATGGTCCCGCCGCCGGCCAGCGTAGACATGAAGGGCTCGACCACGGGCATGGCGAAGGCGGTGGCCACGGCGGCGTCGACGGCATTGCCGCCACGCTGGAGGATGCCCGCGCCGACCTCGGCACCCAGCGGGTGCTCGGCCACGACCATGCCGCGGGTAGCGAGCGGCGTGCGCTTCGTCGCGTGGAAAGAGGAGCGGATCATGCGACCTCCTTGCTGAACTCGAAGGGATGAAGTCGGCAGCTCCAGACGCCGCCGTCGTTCTGAATGAGGAAGCAGACCCGCACCGTCTCGCCCGCGTGAGCCGTCCACAGAAAGGCCGCCGCGTCTTCGGCGAGGCCGCACTCTTCGCACACCCAGGCCAGGGCAAATCGCTCGGGCGTTTCGCGCGCGGCCGCGTACGCCTCGGGGGTCACGAAGAGAGGCCGCTCGCCGGGCAGGAAGGCGCTGATATCGTCCAGGTAGGGAAGGAGCGGTGGCGCGGCCTCGGCGCGCCACGCGTCGAGGAGATCCAGCACGGGCGTCTCGCGCTCCACGGCGATGCGGTCCAGGCTCTGGCTCATTTCCCCGCGGGCGAGCACGCAGTCCGAGAGAAAATTCCGGAGCCCGTCCAGGTCGACCTCTCCGCGGTAGAGACGCTCGGCGAACTCGTCCCGGTCGGCGGGAGCGAGGAGGAAATACGGCGAAGGGGGAGGCGTGTCGAGGGCAGGACCCGCCACCAGGTACACGGTGGCCCCCTCGGCTCCTTCGCCTCTCCCGCTATGCCAGACGAGCGTGGCAGCGTCGCCGGGCGCTATCCATGTGGGCAGTGCGGTCATCGCGGATTTCAACGCGCCCGAGTGTACCACCGGCACCCGACTCCGACGGGGGCAGATCCCGGGGCGGTCGTCTACTGGTCGTCGTCCTTGTCCCTGGATCCGCGCTCGCGAATCATGCTGACCACGACCTTGTCGTCCATGTAGAGGACCCAGCCGAGCGGGTAGACCCACGCCTCCTTGGCCTTGGTCTGGACCTGCGTCCAATGCCGCCGTGAGAGCGAGGCCATGAGCGCCGGGTCTATGGTGCGCTGATCCGGCTCCTCGAGGAGGATCCTGACCTCCTCCTTGGTGCTCCCGATGGTGACCTGCCGCCAGAAGCGGAAGCTGCTGTAGCGCGTGTCGTTCTCGATCTCGGGATGCTCACGAAGGTACTTGAACACCTTTTCATCGAGCTGATCCTCGAACTGCCTCTTCTCGTCCCATCCCGGCTCACGGCCATTGGCATTGAAGGACCGCACGATGTGCATCTCCGCGGCCTTGGGGCCGCGGGTCGTGTTCTCGACTATGGGCGGCGCCGTCGCGCACGCGCCCGCGAGAAGCCCCACCGCCATCACGCCCATCGCTCGAAAGGTACGCGCCATCCTCGATCTCCTCTTGTCGATCAAACGCGGGTCCTAGATCAACGCGGACTCGAGCACGATACCGCGATCCACTACCCTCGCCGCCCGGCCAAGCACCGAGGCCAGCCCCGGTGGTACCTCGGGGGCCTCCGCGAGCTGCCTCAGCAGGTCGATCAATCTCCGGAGCGCCCGGATCAGATCCCCCTCGTGGCCGCCGAACGACTCCTCCACGATACCAGCCCAGTCGTCTTCTCCGGAAGCCCAACGGAACACCGAAGGCATGAAGCCGGTGGAGACCCCGACGGGCATGGGCAGGTGGTGATGGCGCTGGACTTCCAGCACGGTGTGGGCCACCGCCTCCAGCTCCTGGAGCTTGCGCTTGAGCTTGGCGCGCTTCTTGAGAAACAGGCGCGCCACCGTCGAGTCGCCAGAGCGCGACTCCTCGATCAGGCAGGAGCAGAGGGCGGCCGCCTCGGCCAGGGTGGTGTCCTCGAGGATACCCCGGTCTACCATCTCGGCCACCAGCAGCTCGTTGTCGTGACGGAAGCCGGCGATGAGCTGCCCTTTGGCGAGCAGCTTACCGTTCTGGACGGCGCCGAAGCGCTCGAGCACGGCCACCACGCGGCAGAACTCCTGCCAGTAGGCATTGCGGAAAGCGTCGAGCATCTCGCGCTTCTGGCCGAGCCGGCCCTCGAGCGCCTCGATCCCCTTCCAGGCCTGGTCGCACTTGCTCTGGCTGCCCCAGGGGCAGCGGTGGCATTCGATGGCGGCCAACTCGCCTTCTGGCCCCTGGCTCCGCTCGAGCTCGAGCAGCTCGGGGATGGAGAGCCGCTCCAGCTGTTCGGAGAGACTCCGCGTGCGCCGCTCCCAGTCGCGCGGCAGGTGAAGCGGCGGCGTCTGCCAGAAGATCCTCTTGATATTGCCTTCCTTCATCTGGACGGTGACGCCGTGGGGCAGGAGCACGGTGATGAGCAGGCGATGGCGCCGGCGGTCGGTCCCGCAGATGATACCGAGGGAGGCGCCACTCTTGCGCCTCACGAGGGCCAGCCGACCCGGCTCCGCGTCGGCCGCGGACCGGCCAGCGCGGCCGCTCTTTCCGCGCGCCATGCGGAACTGCTCGAGCTTGGCGCGGGCGACGCGATAGCGGCCGATGCGCGAGAAGTCCCCGCACGGCGCGTCGAAGCGCCGCGCGTCCGTCACCGCCATCTCGAGGCTCGCCACCTCGGCTTCGAGGCCGCGGATCTTCTTCAGGTTCTGGTACTGGCCGAACGACGACTCCACGGTGCGGCGGATGGTCGCCATATCCTGTCCCGATCCCAGGAGAAGCGCGACCGAGCCATAGCCCAGCTTGAACTGGCTCAGGATGGGCTCGGGCGGCCCGTCCACCACCCGTATCATGTCCTCGAGGCCGTCGCGCACATCGAGGGCCATGACGCACTTGCCCTCCGGATCGATCCCGCGCCGCCCCGCGCGGCCCGCCATCTGCGTCAGCTCGTTGTGGGTGAGCGAGCGGAAGCCCCGATCGGTCCGCTTGGTCAGCGACTGCAGCACCACGCTCTTGGCGGGCATGTGGATGCCCAGCGACATGGTTTCGGTGGCGAAGACCACCTTGCAGAGCCCGCGCTCGAAAAGCAGCTCGATGAGCCGCTTGACCGAGGGCAGGACGCCCGCGTGATGCAGCCCCACCCCCATGCCCAGCGCCTGGAAGATGGTCTGGTTCAACGGCGACTCGGCGATGGTCGGATTGTCTCCGGTCGCTTCGCGAATGGCCTCGTCCACCTGTTGCTGCTCGCTTCGGGTGAGGAGAGGCTTGCCCTCGGCCAGCACCGTCTCCATGGCCCGCTCGCAGCCGGCGCGGCTGAAGATGAAATAGATGGCGGGGAGCCAGCCGCGCGTCTCGAGCTCGTCCAGCATCACCGTGGGGTCGACCACCCGCCGCGTGTACCAGCGACCCTTGTCGTGATAGCCGCCCTCGCTCTCCTGACCGAGCAGTCGCACCTTGCCCCGGCGCACCGCATCGTAGGTGTGGATCTCGCCGGAGAGATCGGCCACGAGGTACTGCAGGGGCACGCTCCGATGCGGATGCGTGATGGGCACGATCGGGCGGTGCACGATGGTGATCCAGTCGGCGATCTCGGCGATGTTCCTCACCGTGGCGGAAAGCCCCACCAGCGCCACGTCCTTGGGCGCGTTGACGATGATCTCCTCCCAGACCGTGCCCCGCCCCTCGTCGCCCATGTAGTGGCATTCGTCGAGCACCACGAACTCGAGCCCGGCCAGCCCGCCCGTGTAGAACATGTTGCGCAGGATTTCCGTGGTCATGACGATGACGGGCGCGCGCGCGTTGACCTTGACGTCGCCGGTGAGGATGCCAACGTGGTCGGCCCCGAACTGCCGGCAGAAATCCGCATACTTCTGGTTGGAGAGCGCCTTGAGGGGCGTGGTGTAGGCGATGCGGCGCTGGCGCGCGAGGGCGGTGTGGATGGCGAACTCCGCGACCAGGGTCTTGCCGGAGCCCGTGGGCGCGGACACGATGACGGACTTGTCGTCGATGATGGCGCGGATGGCGTCCAGCTGAAAGGGATCCAGCGCGAAGGCGTAGCGGGTCCTGAAGGATTGCAGCAGATCGTCGGTCATGTCTTGACCTCCCTCGCCGCACCGTCACCTTAGCACGGTCTTGCGGCGGCGGGAAATCCCGCTTAGGCTGTGGGCGAATGAAGCTCACGGGGAAAGTCGCGCTCGTCACCAACGTCAGCGAGTTCATGGGTCCCGCCATCACGGAAGAATTCGCGCGCGAGGGAGCAACGCTCGCGCTGCACGACCGGGACGAGGCAGCGGCCAAGCGCATCGGCGCCATCGCCACCGCGGCGGGTCGCGATACCCTCATCCTCACCGGCGACCTCACCCGATCGGCGGAGGCCGACCGCGTGGTGGAGGCAGCCGTCGCCCGCTTCGGACAGCTCGACATCCTCGTCAACAACAGCGCGAATCCGCCCACGGGCTGCCCGACGGAGCGGATCACCGACGCGCAGTGGCTCGACATGACCGGCCGCCTCCTCGACGAGCCGTTCTACTGCCTGCGCGCGGCCCTCCGCGTGATGCGCCCGGCCAAGCGCGGCAAGATCATCAACATGTCATCGGCCGCCGCTTTTCCCGGGCTGCCGAACTACGCCGCCTACTCCGCGGCGCGCGCCGGCGTCAACGGCTTGACCAAGGCCGTGGGCCGCGAGGTGGCGCGCGACGGCATCCAGGTCAATGCCATCGCGCAGAACTACGTCGAGAACCCGACCTACTTTCCGCCCGCGCTCACGGGCGATCCGGAGAAGCTCGCCCGCATGGTCAAGAACATTCCCGCGGGCCGGCTCGCCCGCAGCGAAGAGTCGGCCAGGCTCGCCGTGTATCTTGCCTCGGACGATGCCGATTTCTTCATCGGCCAGGTCGTGCCCTTCGCGGGCGGCTGGGTGACACCATGATCGTCTGCCGCGTGGCGCTGACCGCGGCCGACGACTATCTCGAGCGCCGCGCCGCGCACCGGGCCGCGCATATCGAGCGCATCGTCGAGCTGCGACAGCGTGGCTTCGTGCTCGGGGGCGGCCCCTCTCCCGACGGCAAGACCGCCGACCTCGTCTACCGGGTACCGCAGCCCGGCGCCATCAATCGCATCATCGAAGAGGATCCCTACTGGACGGGCGGCGTCTGGAAGGCCTGGGAGCCGCGCGACTTCGCCCAGTTCGTCGAGCCCTGGGACATGCCGCCCGTGGTGCTGGACGGCTCGCGCAAGGTCACCATCGTCGAGGGCGAGGCCCCCGACTCCGAGATGGCCTCCTTTGCCCTCATCGAAGCGCGGGGCGCCGGCCGCATGGCATTCGGCGGCTTCTTCGCCGGCGGAGCGACCTGGGCCCTCATGCGCTCGCCCGATGCCGACATCGCGCTCGCCGACCTCGAGGCGAGCGGCCTCTGGAAACCCGGTAGCCTCACCACCCGCTCTTTGCTCCACGTGCTCTAGCCGTGGCCAGACGAGGAGATCGCAGATGAAGGGACACGACGACGTCATCACCCTCCTCAACGAGGTCCTCACGGCCGAGCTCACCGCCATCAACCAGTACTTCATCCATGCCCGCATGTGCGAGAACTGGGGTTACGAGCGGCTCTGGAAAAAGCTCCGCGAGGAGTCCATCGGGGAGATGCGCCACGCCGACCGGCTCATCGCCCGCATCCTTTACTTCGAGGGCGTGCCCAACGTCCAGCGGCTCGGCAAGGTCAACGTGGGGCAGACCGTGCCCGAGCAGCTCCGTCTCGATCTCGATCTCGAGCGCGCGGCCGTACTCGCACTGAACAACGGCATCGAGCGCTGCCGGAGCCTCGGCGACAACGGCAGCCGTGACCTTCTCGAAGAGATTCTCGTTTCCGAGGAGAGCCACATCGACTGGATCGAAGCGCAGCTCGAGCTGATCAGACAGGCCGGAGAGGCCAACTATCTCGCCCAGCAGATCAAGGCGAATAGCTAACAGTACAGATACTTAAATAACACGACCTCGAAATAGGTTCAGGTCGGATGGTCGATCCAGGACTTAGTCTGCGCGACACCCTTCCCGACACCCCAGCGTCTCGGTCCTGAGCTAACCCACCCACAAGCTTTTCGGTTGACACTATCTTTTTCCTTAGGGTAGGCTAACCCCACTTCACCAACAAGGGGGTAGCGATGAAGGGATACGTGGCATTGGTGGCGCTCCTGGTCATGGCCGTGGGATTCGTGGGTGCGGCCGTGGCGGCCGATCCCGAGCTACCCCTCGTGCTCGAGAAGAGCCGCTGGCAGCCCGACGTCATCAAGGTCAAGGCCGGCGTGCCCTTCGTCCTCGTGATCACGAACAAGGACAAGGGACCGGAAGAGCTCGACATGCTCACGCCGCGCATCGAGAAAGTCATCCCCGCCGGCAAGACGGTGCGGCTCAAGATGCCGGCCCTCAAGCCCGGTAAGTATCCCTTCGTGGGCGAGTACCACTCCGAGACGGCCAAAGCGACCATCGTCGCCGAATAGCCATGGGCGCCACCTTCATCATTACGCTGCGCGAGGCCTTCGAGGCCGCCCTGATCCTGGGCATCATCTACACCTACCTCGAGAAGGTCGGCGCTCGCGACGGCGTCCGCTACCTCACCCGCGGCGGAGTCTTGGGTCTCCTGGCGAGCGTGGGCATGGGGATCGCCGTGAGCTACCTGTCCGGGCCGCTCCTTGACGTCGGGCCCGACCTCATCACCATCGCCGTCATCTTCGCCGCCGTGGCCCTGCTCACGTGGCACGCGTGGTGGATGCGGCAGCACGCTCGGCTCATCAGGGGCCAGGTGCAGAACCGGATCGACGAGGCGCGCACCTCCAATCGACTCTGGGTCGTGGGGCTCATCGCCTTCACCGCGGTGTTCCGCGAGGGCGCGGAGACCGTGCTGTTCCTCTGGGGCATCATGGCGCAGGCGGGCGGCGGGGGTTGGGGCAGCGTGGTCGGCGGCGTCGCCGGCATCGGGTGCGCCGCGGCGCTCGGCTGGGCCATTTTCCGTGGCGGCCGGCGCCTGAGTCTTCAGCACTTCTTCCCGGTCACCACGGTCTTCATCATGCTGCTCGCCGCCGGCCTCCTCAGCAGTGGAATCGCCCGGCTGCAGGGCATGGGACTGCTGCCCCTCTCCGATCCGCTCTGGAATACCTCGTGGCTCCTGAGCGACGGAAGCATTGCGGGTGGTTTTCTCTCGGGACTCGTCGGCTACCGGTCGCAGCCGACTCTCCTCGAGGCCTGCGCCTACGTCGTCTACGTAGTCGTGGTGGGCCTCCTCCTCTTCGCCCGCCGCACCCCCGTAACCGTCGGCCTGGCCAGCGCGAGCCGCTCATGATCGTCTGCCTCTGCCTCGGAGTTTCCGAACGCCACATCGAGGCTGCGGTCGCGGCCGGCGCCACGACGGTGGGAGACGTCTCGCGTGCCTGTGGCGCCGCCACCGACTGCGGCGCCTGCCATCATCTGGTCGCCGCTCTGGTTGAAGACGGGCGCGATACCGTCTGCACGGTGGGAGACCGGAGGTGACCGAGAAGGCCGAAGACGAACTGGAGACAGGAAGCGGATCCAAGGCGGCTCGCATCGCGAGCGCCGATCTCTTCAACGGCCGCCGCGAGCTCGTCATCGTGCACCACGGCACCGAATACCGGCTCCACATCACCAAAGCGGACAAGCTGATTCTGACCAAGTAGCCGTTCATCCAGCCAGCCACCAAAAGCCTGTCCGGTTTAGGCAGCGAGCCAATAGCCGCCGGGGGTCCCTGACCCAGCCGGTCGTGAGGGGCTCGTGCGCCACGTCACTGCTTTGATCGCCATGCTCGCCAAGGGCGGGCCGGTCATGATTCCTCTGCTCGTGTCCTCGGTGCTGTCGCTGTCCGTCATCATCGAGCGCTCGGGATTCTGGTGGCGCCGCCGCGACGCGGCGCGGGCCGAGCGGGCGCTCAGACTCGTCGCCCACGCCAAGTTCGACGAGGCCGCCGAGGTCGCGGGGGCCTCGCATGCCCCCGAGGCACGGGTGATCGCGGCCGGGCTCGGGCATCGTGGGGCCGGCGCAGTCCAGGCGATGGAGGTGGTCGCCCAGGAAGAGCTGGGGTTGGCGCGGCGCTACCTCCCCGTGCTCGACACGGTCATCACGCTGTCGCCGCTCCTGGGTCTCCTCGGCACGGTGACGGGAATGATCGCCGCCTTCGGAGTGCTCTCCACGACCGGGATGAACCAGCCCAATGCCATTACGGGAGGCGTCGCCGAGGCCCTGATCGCCACCGCGGTGGGCCTCGGCATCGCGATCGCCACGCTGGTTCCGTACAACTACTTCTCCGCCAAGGTGGAGCGGGCCGCCGTGGCCATGGAGCGGTGCGGGTCCCGCGTCGAGCAGGCGCTCTCCGAGCACGAAATCCCGTGAAGCTGACCCGGCGCCCGCCGAAGAAGGCGCGCATCGAGATCATCCCCATGATCGACACGGTCTTCTTTCTCCTCGTGTTCTTCATGATGGCGAGCCTGGCCATGACCGTGTACCGCGGTGTCCCTCTGAGCCTGCCCAAAGCGGCGAGCGGCGAGCCCCGCGAGAACCGGGTCTCCATCTCCGTGACGCGCGACGGGATGATCTACCTGAATCGCAACCAGGTCGAGCCGGCCCGGCTCACGGAAGAGCTGCGGGCCCTGCACGAGAAGGAACCCGAGATGGTGGTGGTCGTCAGCGCCGATGGAGACGTCACGCATCGCCACGTGGTCGAGGCCATGGATGCGGCACGTGTCGCTGGCATCTCCAGGATGGCCATCGCCGTCCAGCCCGTGGAGAAGCGGTGATGCTCCGGAGCAAAGGTCTCGTCCCCTCGCCGCTGGGCGGCTCGATCCTCCTCCACGCCCTCGTGCTGGCAGGCATCGCGTGGCTCGGACCGGTGGCGGGTGCGGCCCTCATGCCGCCGACGCTCGTGACCGTGGAGGTCGTGACGGCTGAGCCCACGCCACCCCCCACTCCAGTCAAGCCGGCGGCCCGCGAGATAGCGGCGGTGAAGCACGCGCTGGTGGCCAACCGCAGCTCCACGGCACAGCCGACGCCGGCGCCACCGGAGCCCACACCCCCCGTCCCCGCTCCCGCGGCGAAGCCGGAGGAACCCGTGGCCCCGGTGCCGGAGGCCGCCGCGACTCCCAACCCGCAGCCGGCGGGGGCAGGGACGGAGCCCTTCGCGGGAGGAGACGTCAACCTGGGGCGCGGTGGGTCCTCTGGCGCGCGCCCCGGCCAGAATCTCGCCGCCGTGGGTCCAAGCACCTCGGCCCTGGGCACCGACGGCACGGGCTCGCTAACGAGCTTCGCCGTGCCCAAGGGCGGCTACCAGATGAAGCCGACATATCCCGATTCGGCCCGGCGGGCCGGCGGCGAGGGCACGAGCCTGCTCAGGTTCGAGATCACCGAGGGCGGTACCGTGAGCAAGATCACCGTGGAGAAGTCCGCCGGTCACGAAGAGCTCGACCGCGCGGCCATGGCCGCGGTCAAGCAATGGCGCTTCGACCCCGCCCGCCGTGGAACACGGGCCGTCGCGGTCTGGGTCACCCTGCCCGTCCGCTTCGAGCTCAAGCATTGAGCGCGTCCGTGAGCCGACTGCTCGCGGCCTTCTCAATGGCAGGATCAGCATTTCTCGTCGAAACCGCGCGGTAGCCCGTCAATGTCCTTCCCTGTCTCGCGGCGCGCCCATCGCTTCATTGCCGTGGCCTCGGCCGTCTTCCTCGTGTCGAGTGCATGCACGGGACTGCTCTGGGCCTATTCGCCGTACCTGTACTGGGACGAGGGCTATATGAGGAAGAAGGCGCCCATGGCCGGCCCGGCGCCCACCGCGGCCGCGGTCTCCGTGCAGGACGCCATGGCCGCCGCGCGCAGGGCGGGCCGGTCGGGCCAGGTGCAGACGGCCACCCTCCGATCGGACTTCGGCCGGCTCCTCTGGGAAGTCCAGCTCGGAGCGGGCGGCGAAGGCTCCCAGTCTTTCCTGATGGACGCCGTCACGGGTGAGCCGCTATCCCCCCTGACCGCCGCGCAGGCCACCCTCATCGCCCGACAGTACGTCCGCGGCAATCCGCCGGTCGAAGAGGTCATCGCGGAGAGCGCCTTCGTGGCTCGATCGGGCAACGCGCGACCCACGCCCGCGTACCGTGTGCGATTCAAGCAGGCGCGCAATCCGGAAATCGTCATCCACCGGGACTCCGGGGTGATCCTGGCGGACGAGGATACGGGGAGGCGGATTCACTTCTTCGTGACCCGGCTCCACCAGTACAACTACTTCGGATTCAAGAAGACGCTCACGGCGATGGCCGGTGTCCCGCTTCTCTTGCTCATTGCCACCGGACTCGTGATGTGGCTCAGGCCAAAGTGGTGGCGGGCCCGCCGAGGAATGAGAGTAATGGCCGCGAGCATGGTGACGGCGGCGATCGCCAGCCTAGCCGGCCAGGTCTGCGCGCAGGAAAAGCCCGTCGTCCCGCTCCCCGAGGTCAATGTCAACGCGCCGCCCGTGTCGCGCTACGTCCCCGAACGCTCGAGCGTCGGGACCAAGACGGACACGCCGCTCATGGACGTGCCGGCGAGCGTCCAGTCGGTGCCGCGGGAGTTCCTGTACGACCAGAGTGCCTTCACCCTCGACGGCATCATCCGGAACGTCAGCGGCGTCCAGCAGTCGGGTAGCAGCAACTACGGCTTCTTCAGCACCTACATCATCCGAGGGCTCGCCTCGCAGTTCTACCGCGACGGGGTCCTCGACGCCTCCCAGGTCAACGGCTATCTCCGGACGCTCACCGACGTGTCCCGCGTGGATATCCTCAAGGGACCCGGCTCCGCCCTCTACGGCAGCGGCGCGCCCGGGGGCACCATCAGCATCATCTCCAAGCTTCCCACCCCGACGCCTCTCTACAGCCCCTACGGCGTGGGCGGCAGCTTCGGCACCTATCAATTCGGGGCGGACATGGGCGGTCCGCTCGGTGAGACCCTGGGCTATCGCCTCAACACCGACCACTACCACACGAACGGGTTCCGGGACGTTTCGAGCACCTTCACGGAGTTCGTCCCGATCATGGTCTGGACACCCCTGCCCGGTCAGACCCTGACCGCCAAGTTCGACTTCCGGACTATCGAGGCGATCGCCGATACCGTGGGCATTCCCTTCAAGGGCCGCACGCTGGTGGATATCCCGCGTGACAGCAAACTCTATTCTCCCTTCTCGGACACGAGCCAGGACGTCTACCGCTTGGCCCTCAAGCTCGACTCGGAGTTGGCCGAGGGCCTCGTCCTCCAGCAGAACGCCGCCTTCATGCAACGCGATCTGGCGCTCGTCAGGAACGCTTCGAATCCGACCTTTGCCGCCAACGGCGTGACCCTCACCGGCCGGAGCGTGCGCGACCAGCACGACCAGTGGACGGACTTCATCTACCAGGTCGAGCCGGTCTGGAAGGTCAAGACGGGACCGCTGACCCACACCATCCTCGGCGGGTTTCAGTTCCAGATGGACGTGCTCTATACGCGGAGACAGACGGCCAACCTGCTCGACATCACCAACATCTATCAGGACCCCGTCGTTCCCGAATCGAACATGAAGAACCTGACGTGGGTCCCCAACTTCAACCGCAACAGCCATCTCCTCGACTATGCGGTGTATCTCCAGGATCAGATCGCCATCGGCGAGCAATGGAAGTGGCGGGGCGGCCTGCGCTGGGACCACTTCGATTCCTACGACAAGGATCGCGTGGCTCAATATGAGCACCAGCTCTACAACGACAAGTTCAGCTGGAACGTGGGGCTGGCCTATCAACCCATACCGCAGACGTCGTTCTACGGCGGCATCTCGAAGAGCTATCTCTCGATCCTCACCAGCGAAGCCGCGCAGGGTGCCGCTCTCGTGCCGGAGAGCGGCCTCCAGTACGAGCTGGGCAACCGGTCCGAGTTCCTCAACGGGATGATCCGCACGAATCTCGCGTTCTTCCAGACCTATCGCAAGAACTTCCTCATCACGGTCGGCACCAACACGGAGCCCATTGGCGAGCAGATGACGCAGGGCATAGAGTTCGACTTTTCGAGCGAGCCCCTTCCCGGGTGGGTCCTCTGGGCAAACTACGCCTACACCACCACGGAGCTGATGAAGTTGTCTCCTGCCGACCCGTCGGCGGGCAAGGGGCACTCGGCCCAGGGTGTGCCGGAGAACGCGGCCGCGCTTTGGACGACCTACGAGATCCAGGGAGGAACGTTCAAGGGCTTCGGGGGCGGCGGGGGCTTCGTGTACAAGGGCGGCATCTTCGTCGACACCCTCAACACTCAGAAACTGCCTCAGTTCGTCACCGGCGACCTCGTCGTCTTCTACCGCACGCCCCACGCCGACTTCCAGGTCAATATCAAGAACATCTCGGACGCGACGTACTACTTCGCGCCTCGTAACACGGCCGGCGCGCCCGGCGATCCGATCTCCGCGTTCGCGACCGTAACCCTCCGCTACTAGATCGTATTGAGGGAGGCGTATCGGCGCGGTAGAATCCACGCGCCGATGCGCCTCCTCCCCGATCTCGTCTACACCGGCGGTCGCTTCCAGCCCGGGCTCGCCGTGGACGTGGCCGAGGGCCGTATCGCGGCCGTCACGCCCGCGGGCGAGGCGGCGGGCGCCCTTCGTCTTCGTCGTAAGCTCCTCCTGCCCGGCACGGTCAATATCCATTGCCACACCTTCCAGTCGCTCTTGCGCGGGCTCGGTGACGACCTCGATTTCATGGCCTGGCGCGATCGGGTTCTCTACCCCTTCTCCACGCGCCTCGACGCCGAGGGCATCTATCTCGGCGCCGCCTTCGCGTTCGCGGAGATGCTGCTGCACGGGGCCACGACCTGCGTGGACTTCTTCTATCTCCAGGACGAGGGGAACGACAACGCCGAAGCGGTGATCCGGGCCGCGCGCGATGTGGGAATACGGCTGGTCCTCGCCCGCACCATGTACGACTGGGAGGGAGCGCCCGCTCGCTACCGCGAAAAACCCGTCGAGGCCGCCAGGCGCACCGCGGACCTGATCACCAGGTATGCGAAGGATCCCGTGGTCTCCGTCCATCCCGCGCCGCATAGCCCCCACGGCGCCTCCTCCGCCATGATCCGCGCGGGCTTCGAGGTGGCGCAGTCCATGGACACGCCCTTCCACATTCACGTGGCGGAAGGCCAGTACGAGGGCGCCCGCACCCTCACCGAGCACGGGGCCACGCCCATCCGCTACCTGGACAACCTCGGCGTGCTCGGGGAGCGCATGATCGGCGTCCACTGCGTCTGGCTCGACCCCGACGAGGTCCGCCTCATGGGGGAGCGGGGCGCGGGGCTCGCCTATTGCCCCTCGTCCAACATGATCCTGGGCGACGGCATCACGCGCGTCACCGAGCTCATCGCGGCTGGTGTGCGCATCGGCCTCGGTACGGACGGCGGCTGCACCAACAACCGGCTGAGCGTCTTCGAGGAAATGCGCATGGCCGCCTTGCTGCAGAAGGTGCGGCATCTCGACGGCACGCGGCTGCCCGCCGAGGAGGCCTTGGCCATGGGAACGCGTGGGGGGGCCGCGCTGCTGGGTATCAATGCGGGCGACATCGCTCCCGGACGCGTGGCAGACCTCGTCGCCGTGGATCTCGCGCATCCCTCGCTGCATCCGCCGACGAACTTGCTGAAGAGCGTCGTCTACGCCATGTCACCCCAGGCCATCACCGACGTGTGGGTGCATGGATCCCAGGTGGTCAAGGAACAGAAGCTCGCCACGCTCGACCAGGAGGCGCTCATGGAACGTGTACGGAAGCTCACCGACGGATGGGCCCCCGCATGAGCGATCTGCTCGAAGCGATCGAGATCGAGACGGGACCCTCGCCGCGGGCCGCCATCATCTGGATGCACGGGCTGGGTGCGGATGGTCACGACTTCGAGCCCATCGTACCGGAGCTCGGGATGCCGGCGGCGCCGGCCGCGCGCTTCGTCTTCCCGCACGCCCCCGTGCAGCCGGTCACCATCAACGGCGGGGCCCGGATGCGCGCGTGGTACGACGTCACCAATGACGGCCGGCAGGACGCGGCGGGGATACGCGCGTCGCAGGCACGCGTCGAGGCGCTGATCGCCCGGGAGCGCGCACGCGGCATCGCGCCCGGCGCCATCGTGCTCGCTGGCTTCTCCCAGGGCGGAGCGATCGCCCTCCAGACCGGCCTGCGCCATGCCGAGCGCCTCGCGGGAATCCTCGCCCTCTCCACCTACCTCCCCCTCCCCGATACCCTGAAGCAGGAAGCGAGTCAGGCGAACCGCGACCTCCCGATCTTCATGGCCCACGGGACTCAGGACCCGCTAATCCCGCTCTCATGGGCCGCCCGCTCGCGCGACAGTCTCGCCTCACTCGGCTACGCCGTCGAGTGGCACGAGTACCCCATGCCCCACTCAGTCTGCGCCGAAGAAATCGCCGACATCGCCCACTGGCTCCACCGCGTCCTTCCCCTGGGCTAGTCGCCACCTCACGCGCGAGGCGGGCGGGTCCTGTCGCCGGGGCGGCGGTGCGCAGCCGGCTTCGCCACCCTACGCTTTCGTGAATCGCAGCCCTGCGGGCTGCGCGCACTCGCGAAGGGCCCACTCCGCCGGCTGCGCACCGCCGCCCCGGCGCCACCCGCCCGGTCTCAGGATGCGTTTATGATGCAGTACAGCTAAACCATTCCCGTACGATGCGGCGATCTCCCTCTTCTACCGACAAGGGTTGATAGTGAGCAACGGCCGGGATGGAGCACCGTAACCGATGTTGCAGCCGAGCTTCGCCTTCCGCCGCTTGGCTCAGCCATCGGAAAGCATGACAACCAGATAGGCATGCACCAAAGAGATCGCCGCCGACGCATCTGGCTCCATTGCAGCCGGTGATCTGGTTCGCCCGGTCCCGCGAAGGCCCAGTGAACCCGGACGGGTGGCGTCGGGGGCGGCCGCTGCGCGGCGGGCGGAGTGGGCCCTTCGCGAGTGTGCGCAGCCCGCCGCGCAGCGGCCGCCCCCGGCGACAGGCCCCGTCCGTCTCGCGTGTGGCTTCTCCCGAAAACGCAGACTACAGAATGCGGCAGGCCTCTTCGAAGGATGGGCGCGGGTTGCGCGGGTGGAGCTTGGTGTGGTCGCCGTAGCCGAGATTGCAGAGGAAGTTCGACTTCCACCGACCGTCCGGAAAGAACCCGGCGTCGACCTTCGCGTTGTCAAAGCCGGACATCGGTCCGCAATCGAGACCGAGGGCCCGCGCCGCGATGATCAGATAACCCCCCTGGAGGCTGCTGTTCCTGAACGCCGTCGTCTGCGCGAGCTCCGGATTGTTCGCGAAGGCCGTACGCATGTCCCGGGCCGGGTAAAGCTTCGGCAGGAGATCGTAGAACTGCGTGTCGTAGGCGACGATGGCGGTGGCCGGCGCCTTCATCGTCTTCTCCACGTTCCCCTCGTTGAGGCACGGCCTGAGCCACTCTTTGCTCTCGGCCGACTTCACGAAGACCACGCGCATGGGGCAGCAATTGGCGCTGGTCGGCCCCATCTTCGCGACGTCGTAGACCCGCCGGAGCAGCTCGTCCGGTACCGGGCGCTCCTGCCACACAGAATTCGTCCGTGCCTCCTCGAAGACTTCTTTCGTATCGATCATGTCTCCTCCGCGATCAGGATTTGGATTGGGGGTAGAGCACGTAGCGCCGCTTGGTGGCGACGGGGCGGAAACCCATGGCGGCGTACATGTTCTGGGGGGTATCCGCGGCATCGGCCACGATGACCACGGCCCCCGCCCCGCGCGCGCGACAATCGGCGACGCAGTGATGGATCAGCGTCGTCGCGATTCCGCGGTGGCGATAGGCGGGCTCGACAAAGACGTCCTCGACCTGTCCCATGCCATCCATCTCCCACACCGACGCCATGCCCCGCGCCGCTCCGTCGACGTAGGCGAGCCACTTGTGGTCAGGCGGAGTCTTGAGCCGCGCCACCACGGCAAGGCGATCGCCCACGCCCGGCAAGGGGGCGAGTCCGACTTTCGCCCGCGCCTCGGCCCAGTCGAGCCGCTTGAGCCGATCAGCCGCGGCCCAGCTTCGCTCGTCGCCGGCCAGGACAGGATCGGCCGCCTTCGCGCGCCCCTGGAGACCGCCCGCCAGCACCATGAGCACGAAGGCGCGGGGCTCGTAGCCGCCGCGCACCAGCCGCGCCTCGAAAACCGGAGGCGTGTCAGGGTCCACCTCGAAGCAGCGATGCGGGCACCCCGCGAACTCGCCCTCGGTTCGCTCGAGGAGGCGCTCGATCGCCTCCGGGGTGCCCGCCGTCACCGAGCGCACGTAGTTGGCGACGTGAATGTCCGGCAGGGTCGGATTGCTGATGAAGACCGCACCGGCCGCCTCGATTGCTCGATGGCCGAGCGCCTCGTGCGCCTGGTCGACACGAATGGCGGCCCGGCCCCAGTCCGTCATATCAGCCGCGGCGAAGGAGGCGGAGCGCTTCGTCGTGGAGCAGGCCGTTGCTCGCGAGGACCGAACCCGAATAGATATCGGGCTTACCTTCGAAGTCGGTGAGCCGGCCCCCCGCCTCCTCGATGAGAAGCTTCATCGGCGCCGCGTCCCACGGCTTGAGATCGGCCTCCGCGTAGATCTCTCCCTTGCCCGCCGCCACCAGGCAGTAGCCGTAGTAGTCGCCGAAGCCGCGCTGGCGCGAGGTCGCATCCACGAGGCGGACGAAGCCGTCCCAGTAGCCGATGTTCTTGAGCAGGTTGAGGCTCGAGTGCAGCAGCATCGCGTCTTTGAGCGCCGCGCAGGTCGAGACGCGGAGGCGCTCGCCATTGGCCCAGGCGCCCTCGCCCTTGCGCGCCCAGAAGAGCTCGCCGGTGACCGGATTGTGCACCACGCCCGTGGTCACCTGCCCCTCCTCTTCGAGGGCGATGAGCACGGCCCAGATGGGAATGTGGCGCACGAAGTTCTTGGTCCCGTCGATGGGATCGATGATCCAGCGATAGGAGGTCGAGCCCTCCTCCCCGAATTCCTCGCCGAGAAAGCCCGCGCCCGGCGTGGCGCGGGCGAGGATGCCGCGTATCGCCTGCTCCGCCTCGCGGTCCGCCTGGGTCACCGGCGTCTGGTCCGCCTTGATGGTGACCTCGAAGGCGCCGCGATAGTACTGCATCGCGATCTCGCCGGCCGCGCGCGCCGCCTCGAGGGCCGCGACCACGGTCGGATGCATCACGTCCACTCGCCCCGCTCCTGCAGGACTTCCTTGAACACGCGAAGGGCCTCCACGACCACGGGCATGCCGCCGTATGTCACCTGCTGGAAGATGACCTCGGCGACTTCCTGCCGGGTGGCGCCCACATTGAGCGCAGCGTGGATGTGCGCGTGCACCTCGCGCTCGCGGTTGAGGACGGTCAGCGAGGCCACCGCGCAGAGCTCGCGCTGCTTCTGGGAGATGACCTCGCGGCTATAGAGCTTGCCCGTGAAGAACATGGAGAGCTCGCGCGCCAGCTCCTTGTCGATCTTCTTCCAGTCCTCGAACCCCACCCCGCCCTTCAGGGTATGGAAGAGCATCTTCGCGGTCTTCTTCGTCTTTTCCTTGAGCGCTTCGTCCATGGGACCTCCTCGACCGATTCGAGCATGACCGACCGGTGACAGGTCGCACCTCTTTAGGGTTGACTTGTCACGCCCGGGGCCACTAGCGTAGGAGGAACGGACCCGCGCGGCGTCGTCATATTCACTCAAGACTCGGTGTCTCTCAAGGAGATTCTCATGGCCATCACGATCGAGCGGTACTGCGCTCCCGGCGTCTTCGACCCGCCCACCTATTCGCAAGGCGTCAAGGTCACGGGCGCCCAGACCATCCTCTTCCTTGCCGGACAGGTCGCCTACGACGACAAGGGCCAACCCGCCCATCGTGGTGACATCGTGGCCCAGGCGCGCGCCGTCTTCCGCTCGTTGAAGGCACAGGTGGAGGCGGGCGGCGGCACCATGGCCTCCATCGTCAAGATCAACACGTATCTCACCGACATACGTCACCGGAACGAGCTGGTCCCCGTGCGTGAGGAGTTCTTCGGCAAGAAAGGCCCCGCCTCGACCCTGGTCGCCGTGGCCGCCCTCGCCCAGCCCGACTGGCTCATCGAAGTCGAAGCCATCGCCGTGATCTGAGGCGGCGAGATCGTGAGCGGAATCAACCCGTACATCTTCCGGGCCTACGACGTCCGCGGCAAAGTCGGGATCGACATCACGCCCGAGGTCTTCATCGAGGTCGGCCGCGCCTATGGCACGCTCATCCGCCGCCGCGGGGGGAAAAGCGTCGCCCTCGGCATGGACAATCGCACCACCTCGCCTCCCCTCAAGGAAGCCTTTGCCGCGGGCGCGCTCTCCACCGGTCTGGACGTAGTGGACATCGGCGTCAACCACACGCCTCTCCTCTACTTCGCGGCCGCCCACTGGAAGCTCGAGGGCGGAGCCACCGTGACGGGCAGCCACAACCCCGTCTCGGACAATGGCGTGAAGATGGTTCACGGCGGCGCGGCCCCGCTGACCGAAGACGAGATCCAGGGACTTTTGGCCACCATCTCGAGCGGTGACTTCGAGTCGGGCACGGGGCGCCGGACGAACCGAGATCCGCGCCGCGAGTACTTCGACGCCATCGCGGCGCGGGTAGCCCTCGCGCGCCGGCTCAAGGTGGTCGTGGACGCGGGCAATGGCATCGCGGGCAGCTTTGCCCCGGAGCTTCTCCGCCGTCTGGGAGCGGAGGTCATCGAGCTCTACTGTGAATCCGACGGCACCTTTCCGAACCATCTACCCGACCCGGAGATGGAAGAGAACACCCGCGACCTCGTCGCCAAGGTGCGCGAGACGGGCGCCGATATCGGGCTCGCCTATGACGGCGACGCCGACCGGGTGGGGGTGGTGGACGAGCGCGGGCGACGCCACGAGGCCGACCTGATCCTCGCCCTCCTCGCGCGCGACCTGCTCACCCGCCACCCGGGCGCTCCCGTGGTCTTCGACGTCAAGTGCTCGCAGGCCCTCGTCGACGACGTGCTCGCCCACGGTGGCCAGCCGGTCATGTGGAAGACGGGCCACTCGCACTTGAAGCGCAAGATGCGGGACGACGGCATCCTGCTGGGTGGCGAGGTCTCGGGACACATGTTCTTCGGCGAGAACTGGTACGGTGTGGACGACGGCATCCTCGCGTCGTGCAAAATCCTCGAGCTGATTGCCCGCGACCCGCGGCCCGTCTCCGCCCACTTCGACGGCCTGCCCCATTTCCATTCGACGCCGGAGCTCAAGGCGCCGTGTCCCGACGACAAGAAGTTCGCCGTGATCGACGAGCTGGCCGCCGATTTCAAGCGGCGTTACGAGAGCATCGACATCGACGGCGTGCGCATCCTCTTCCCCGACGGCTGGGGCCTCGTGCGCGCCTCCAATACCAATCCCTACCTGACCCTGCGTTTCGAGGGCAAGAGCGCGGCGACCGTCGACCGCATGAAGGCCGAAGTCTACGCCGCCCTGCGCCGCTACCCGTTCATAGACCTCCCCGCCTAGCGTCTACGAACCGGGCGAGGAACGGACCGGCGCGTCGTCGTTCGACCGCTCGTGCAACCGGGCGGAGGGTGGCGGGGGCAGGGGGTGCGCTCCCCGGACCCGTATCCTCTGGGGAGATTCTCCGAAGCCAAAAACCAAAATCTCGTGGCGGGCCAGAGTGGCCCAGCGGATGGCGACTCAGCGTGGTCCGGGGAGCGCACCCCCTGCCTCCGCCACCCTCCGCCCGCCTCGCCCGTCCGACGCTCGTGAATGCCTACGGCTTCTCGAGAGGATTTCGCCGCACCGTCGGCAGCGCGATCTTGATAAAAGGGTGCTTCTCGGCGGCATGGCAAGCCGTGCAGGCGGCCCGCAGGCTTTCGATGCGCTGCTTGAAGAGGGCGGGGTCCTTCTTATTGATGGCCTCGCCCACCTGGGGGAGCGCCGTCTTCAGCACGAAGGTCTCCGCGCTCTTCCGATACTCGGGCCGTCGCTCGAGGCCGAGCTCCAACGTCTTCCACAGCTCCCCGTACATGTGTTCGGCGTAGTCCCAGTTTCCGTCCACCCCGCCCCAGTACATCTCGCCGTAGCGGTACGCGACCTCGGCCATCGTCGTCTCGAAGCCTCGGAGCTGGCGCTGAATCGCTTCGGTACGGGCATCGGGTGCGAGCTTCACGAGCCAGCCGCCCTTGGCCGGCTCCGCGCCGTGGTGATGCTGTTGCATCTGCGCGGTGGCCACCGTCCAGGTCACGAGGGCGCCCGCCGCGAGGAGCGCGACCGCACCGAGGGCGACGACGAGCATGCGATGCCGCAAGATCTTCGCTCGAGTCATGCCTGCTCCTTTCTCAATGTTGCGAGGATGAGGGCGGTAGCCCCGCCGATATCGCGGGCCGTGTCGCAATCGCGAGGGCCCCAGAAGCCTCGCGGATCGAGGAGAATGGATCCCAATCCCGCCGCCCGGGCGCCCAAGACATCGATCGAGTAGAGATCGCCGATATAGACCGCCTCGTGAGCGGCCACTCCCGCCTGCGCGAGGCCCAGGTGGAAAATCCTCGGATCGGGCTTCTCGACCCCCACGAGAGCCGAGTCGATCACGAAGTCCAGCTCAGCCGCGAGCCCGGCGCCGTCGAGCAGAGCGCGAGCAGAGCCATTCGAGTTCGAAACGACCCCCGCCACGAGCCCGGCCGCTTTCACTTCACGAATGGCCGCCCGCGCACCCGGGTCGGCCCGGTCGAAGAGGCCGGCGGGCGGATTGTAGCCTCGCTTGAAGCTCACCGCGGCGTCGATCTCCTCCACATCGGTGAGGCCGAGACCTTCGAGGAGATAGCTCGTGTATCGGTCCTGCGCCGGACGGCCCTCCGTCGAGACACCGCGGGCGAGATCGGCGTCGAGGCGCACCCGGGCGTGAAGCTCCGCTTCCTCGACCGCCTCGACGGTCACCGCATGACCCCGGCTCGCGAGGTGCCGGGCGATCGCGGGATAGTTCATGCGGAGGAGGGTATTGCCGGCGTCGAAGAGGACGGCGCGGGTTCGTGAGCGGACGGGACCTGCCATGGCCCCATTATAATGACGCGATGACCACCACCCGGCTCCTCCTTGCCTCAGCAATCCCCGTGCTGCTGCGAGCCACCCCGGCCCGAGCCGATCACGGGGGCCCTCTGGCCTCGGCGCCCCTGAGCGCCCTCGCGACCGCTCTCATCGCGGGCGGCCTCGCCTTCGTCGCCGTGCTGCTCCTCGTCCTGCCACTCGCTGCTCAGACCGTGACTTACGAGGTCTCGGTGCTGCCGGCCGACAATCTGTTCCACGTCAAGGCCGATTTCCCAGCCACGGGCAAGGACACGTTGTACCTGTCGCTGCCCGCGTGGAGCCCGGGGAACTACGAGATCCAGAACTA
>Ga0137360_10000072_pt1 | contig 53523 bp, 49 predicted proteins | sample Mad1_60_16metaG_FD_104924 | JGI IMG/M metagenome (GOLD analysis project Ga0137360, IMG submission 104924) | Vadose zone soil microbial communities from Angelo Coast Range Reserve, California, USA - Mad1_60_16 metaG | ecosystem: Environmental > Terrestrial > Soil > Vadose zone | place: USA... | reverse complement strand
GTCGAGTTCGTGCGCGCCACGACCACCGAGGGAAGCCCGCAATTCGTGCCCGCCGAGGAGCGGATCGCCGGCTTCGACCAGGACGGCACGACGTGGGTCGAGCAGCCGATGTATACGCAGGTCATCTACTGCCTGGAGCGGGTGCCGGCGGTGGTGGCCCAGAAGCCGGAGCTCAGGAAGGTCGAGCCCTTCAAGACCGTGCTGTCGGGGGACCGGGCCGCCCTCGCGCGACTCCCCGTGCGAGATCTACTGAAGATCCTCACCGTGACGCAGTCCGGTATGACGGTGGACGTGTTCAAGGCCGAGGTGAAGAGCTGGCTCGCCACGGCCAAGCACCCGCGCTGGAACCGTCCGTACACCGAGCTGGTCTATCAGCCGATGGTCGAGGTGATGCAGTTCCTGCGCGCCCACGGCTACCGAACCTATATCGTGACGGGCGGCGGCCAGGACTTCGTGCGCGTGTCCTCCCAGGCGCTCTACGACATCCCGCCGGAGCAGGTGGTGGGCACGCCGGGAAGCACCAAGTACGGTTATGACAAGTCCGGCCGGCCGATTCTCACCAACGAGCCCCGCTTCCTCCTCGTGGACGACAAGGCGGGGAAGCCGGAAGGCATTCACCTCGTGATCGGTCGCCGGCCCTACGCGGTTTTCGGCAACTCCACGGGCGATCGACAGATGCTCGAGTACACGGGAGCGGGCGCGGGCGCCCGGCTCATGATGCTCGTGCATCACGACGACGCCGTGCGCGAGTACGCGTATGGGCCGAACTCCAGAGTCGGTACCTTCTCGGACGCGCTCATGGCCGAGGCGAAGGCGCGGGGCTGGGTGGTCATCAGCATGAAGAATGACTGGAGGCGGATTTTTGCTTTCGAATAGGAGGCGGTGGTCGCTGGTGGCGGTGGTGTTCGGGCTGGTGGCCGCGGCGTCGGTCGCCCACGGCGCGGATCAAGGCTTCGAGAAGATCGAAGGTCGCTGGCGCCGGCCCGACGGCGGCTACGTCCTCGACCTCCGCAAGGTTCGCCCCGACGGCGCCATCGACGCCGCCTATCTCAATCCCCGGCCGATCAATGTCGGCAAAGCGCAGGCGAGCCGGGACGGAGCGACCGTGCGGGTCTTCGTCGAGCTCCGCGCACCGAATTACCCGGGGAGCACGTATACGTTGACGTATGATCCCAAGCGTGACGAGCTCTACGGCGTGTACTACCAGGCCGTAGAGGGACGAAGCTTCGATGTCGTATTCGTGAGGATGAAGTAGTCCTTCGACAGGGAGAGCGCTCAGATGAAGATGGCCATGGCGGCGTTCGCCGCGATGACGGTGATTCTTTCGGGAGAAATGGACGCCCGTGCCCAGGCCCCCGCCGGCTACGAGGCGGAGCCGGGAGACCTCATCAACAACGCCACGGTCATCTTCGGAGAGACGGGAGCGAGCGAAGCCCAGGTACAGGCCCTCGTGCAGAACCAGCAGTACTCGCTGAGCGTTCTCACCGCGCTGGCCATGGGGATACAGCGGCTGCGCGGCGTGCCGGGGCGCGACGCGTTGGTGATCTTCGCGGCGGCGGCGAGGACCCAGGACGAGACCCGCTTCGTGGCGGGGGCGGTGAATCAGCTGGCGCGCTACACCGAGGCGGTGGAGCCCATCACGCAGGTGTCGGCGCCCGGCCCCATCCTCGGCTACACGCAGTCGGGCGCCCTGGTGGTGCCCATGCCCGTGGACTACATCTCCTGGACGGAGCGCGTGGCCCGTTTCCCCCAGCGCAACGACATCAAGGCGGCCCCCCAGCACGTGGGCTTCATCTCGGGCCGGCTGTCGCCCCTCGCCCTGAAGAACCTTTCGGCGCTCAACTGGAAGACGTTCGAGTCCTTCTCCATCGCCGCCGAGCGATGAACCGCCGGGAGCTCCTCCGGGGCGTCGCGGGGGGCCTCGCGGGCATCCTCGTCTCGCGACAGGCGCCTGCCCTGGCGCAGGCCACCCGCCTCCATCTCCTCTTCCGCGTGGACTTCATTCCCCAAGGCGAGGCCGAGCTCAAGCGCCAGCTCGCCGATTACGGGAAGCAGATGAAGATGGAGGTGACGCTCGAGACCATCAACGAGAACGACCTGCAGACGCGCATCACCGCGGCCATCCAGTCGGGGGCGGGCGCCGACATCGTCCAGATGCTCCACAACTGGCCGCATCTCTACGGTCCCGCCCTCGCCGACATGACCGACCTCGCCGACTGGAAAGAGCGCGACCAGGGCAAGTTCTACGCGCAGTCGGAGGCGGCGGCGCGCGACGGCGGCCGCTGGCTGGGGCTGCCCCACTGCATCACGCCCGCCCTCGTCAACTACCGCAAGTCGTGGTTCGCGGAGGTCGGGGCGGGCGAGCCGCCCAAGACGCTCGACGAGTACCGCAAGATCGGCACCCTCCTCAAGAAGAAGGGCCGGCCCTTCGGCCAGACCCTCGGCCACACCGTCAACGACGCGCCGACCTGGTCCTATCCGCTGACCTGGAGCTTCGGCGGCGCGGAAACGGACAAGACGGGGACGAAGGTGACGCTCAATTCGAAGAACACCGTGGAGGCGGTCAAGTGGATGACCGCCTTCTGGAAGGAAGCATGCGACGAGGGCGGCCTCGCGTGGGACGACACCACGAACAACCGCGCCTTTCACTCGGGGGAGATCGCGGCCACCCTGAACGGCGGCAGCATCTACATTCTGGCCAAGCGTCGCCTCGACATCAAAGACGAGAAAGGGCAGCCGCTCTGGCCCGACATCGGCCACTTCCGCTACCCCGACGGATCGCACGGGCCCACCCCGACCTACCACGTGACGTATTCCACCACGATCATGAAGCAGTCGAAGAACGTGGCGGCGGCCAAGGAGCTCGTCAAGTGGCTCCACGCGAAGGAGCAGTACGCGCGCTGGTTCGAGCTCGAAGGCGGCTATGCCATCGGGGCCAACGCGTCCTGGGAAGGGAGCAAGATGTGGACGGAGGTGGACGAGGCGATGCGCCCCTTCAAGACGGCCGCCCGCGGCTCCCGCGCCCTCGGCTACGCGGGGCCGCCCAGCGCCAAGGCCACCCTGGTCTACACCAAGTACGTGATCACCGACATGTACGCCAAGGCGGTGCAGGGGATGCCCCCCGAGGATGCCGTCCGCTGGGCGGAGGGTGAGCTCAAGCGCGTCTACGAAGGCTGAAGTGACGACGCACGGACGTCACCGCGTGTAGTATTCTCTGGGCGCCGTAACGGCCGCTCGACGTGAAGGCCGCTCGTCCGAGTGCCCACGAATCGTTCAGGAGGGATCCGCATGCGCTCCGTCATCGGTTTCGTCGCGGGAGTCTTCGCCTTCGCCGTCGCTATGGCCGTCCCGGCCCAGGATCTGCCCAAGGTCACCGTGGCCATGAGTGGGTGGACGGGCTTCGCCCCGCTGTCCCTCGCGGAAAAGGCGGGGATCTTCAAAAAGAACGGGGTCGACGTGACCGTCAAGTTCATTCCCCAGAAGGACCGGCACCTCGCCATCGCCTCGGGCGACGTGCAGTGCGCGGCCACCACCGTGGAGACCTGGATCGTCTGGAACGCCGCCGGCGTGGCCACCAAACAGGTTCTGCAGCTCGACAAGTCGTATGGGGCGGACGGCATGGTGGTGCGCAACAACATCGCCAAGATCGCCGACCTCAAGGGAAAGACGGTGGCGGCCTCCGCTCCGGGCACCGCGCCCTACTTCACGCTCGCGTGGATGCTCAAGAAGAACGGGCTCTCCGTCAAGGACGTGAAGGTGGCGACTCTCGAGCCCGCCGCGGCCGCCCAAGCCTTCATCGCGGGCCAGAACGACGCGGCCATGACCTATGAGCCCTACCTCTCGACGGTGCGCGAGAAGCCCGAGGCGGGCAAGATCATCGCCACCACCCTCGACTATCCCATGGTGATGGACACCTTCGGCTGCACGCCGAAGTTCATCGCGGAGAATCCGAAGCTGGTCCAGGCCATGGTGGACAGCTACTTCGAGGCGGTGGAAATGATCGCGAAGGAGCCGAAGAAGAGCTTCGAGATCATGGGGGCGGTGGTGAAGCAGACGGGGGAGCAGTTCGAGAAGTCGCAGTCCTATCTCCGCTGGCAGAACCGGGAGGCGAACCGCAAGTTCTTCGCGGGTGACATGCAGACCTTCAGCAAGGAAGCGTCCGACCTGCTCCTGGAGCTCGGCGTCATCAAGAGCGTGCCCGACGTCGCCTCCACCATCGACACGCGCTTCATCAAGTGAGGGCCACGTGAGCGACGGACGGGCCCCGCGCTGAAGCCGCTCGTCGCCGTCTCGCGCGCGGCCCGGCTCGCGCTCGGGGTGGCCTTCTTCGTGTTGTTCTTCGTCGGGTGGGGGGCGGCCACCCTGGGAGGCTTCGTCAACCGGACCTTTCTCGCCGACCCCATATCGATGGTCGGGTCCGGCTGGGCCCTGCTCGTCGTGCACGGCTTCTACGCGGACATCGGCGTCACCATCTGGCGCGTGTTCGGCGGCTTCGCCCTCGCCGCGGTGATCGGCGTACCCCTGGGCATGCTCATGGGCGCCTACAAGCCGGTGGAGGCGTTCTTCGAGCCCTTCATCTCCTTCGCCCGCTACCTGCCCGCTTCCGCTTTCATTCCTCTCCTCATCCTGTGGGCGGGTATCGGCGAGGCGCAGAAGGTGATGGTCATCTTCATCGGCTGCTTCTTCCAGATCGTGCTCATGGTGGCGGTCACCGTGGGCTCGACGCGACGCGATCTCGTGGAAGCCGCCTACACTCTGGGGGCGCGCGCGGGGGGCATCGTGCGCCGCGTCCTCCTTCCCTCGAGCGCCCCCGACATCGCCGAGGCGCTGCGTCTCGTTCTCGGCTGGGCGTGGACGTACGTCATCGTGGCCGAGCTCATCGGGGCCTCGAGCGGGATCGGGCACATGATCACGGACAGCCAGGCCCTGCTCGACACGGGCCAGATCATCTTCGGCATCGTGGTGATCGGCGTCATCGGGCTCGCCTCCGACTACGTCTTCAAGACCCTGAACCATCGGCTGTTTCCCTGGAGCCTGGCCTGAGCCCTCGCCCGTGCCCACGCTCTCCATCGAGGAGCTGAGCCGGACTTTTCCGGGCGTACGCGGCGGGCCTCCCACCCGCGCCATCGAGCCGACCTCCCTTCGCGTGGCCGACCGCGACTTCCTGTGTCTCCTCGGGCCGTCCGGCTGCGGCAAGTCCACCCTCCTGCGAATGGTGGCGGGGCTCGATTGTCCCACCACGGGCCGGATCCTCCTCGACGGCGAGCCGGTGGCCGGCCCCGGGGCCGATCGCGGCATGGTGTTCCAGTCCTACACGCTCTTCCCGTGGCTCACCGTCGAGGAGAATATCGGCTTCGGTCTGCGGGAGCAGGGGATGCCCCCGGCGGAGCGCCGGCGCATCGCCGCGCACTTCGTCGAGCGCGTGGGCCTGCGCGGCTTCGAGCGACACTACCCGCGCATGCTGTCCGGGGGCATGCAGCAGCGCACCGCCCTCGCCCGGGCCCTCGCCAACGATCCCAAGGTCCTCCTCCTCGACGAGCCCTTCGGCGCGCTCGACAATCAAACCCGCGCCCTCATGCAGGAGCTGCTCCTCGGGATCTGGGAAGCGGACCGCAAGACGGTGCTCTTCGTCACCCATGACATCGACGAGGCTATCTTCATGGCGAATCGCGTGGCCGTGATGACGGCGCGACCGGGCCGGATCAAGAGCGATGTCGCCATCGACCTGCCGCACCCGCGCCCCTACACCATCAAGACCTCGCCCGAGTTCTCCGCCTACAAGGCGCGCCTCACCGAGGAGATTCGCGTCGAGTCGATCCGCGCGGCGGAGATGGGAGGCTAGCCCTCAGAAGCGCAGGCGCGGCTCGCTTCCCGACCGATTGTTGCGGTCGCTGGGTCCGCCCGTGCTGATGATGACATGGCTCTGCTCGGTGAGCGGTCCCGCGAGCACCTCGGAGCGGGTGCCGTCGCTGATGCCGAGCTGCACGCCCACGGAGCGCGGCTTGCCGTCGTCACCGACCATCCACACGCGGCCCGGCTGGCCTCCCCCACGCCGGGGGGCGCCGTCGGCGGTGGGCCGAGTTCCTCCTCCGGGCCGGTTCTCCGACGGCGCCCGGCGATCGCCTCCCGGCCGGTTCTCTGCCGTGGCGGCGGGGCTGCGCGGCGCCTCGGACGGATTCCGCGGGGTGTCGGCTTCCACCCCGGGCGGGCGGAAGCGAAGGGCGGCATTGGGCACCTGGAGGACACCATCCCGCTGATCGGTGACGACTTTGATATTGGCGGTCATGCCGGGAAGGAGCTTGAGGTCGGGATTGGCCGCGGAGACGACCACGTCGTAGGTGACCACGTTCTGGAGGATCTGGGCGGCCTTCCGCACCTGGGTGATGGCGCCGCTGAAGGTCCGTCCGGGGAAGGCGTCCACGGTGAACGTCGCCTGCTGGCCGACCTGCACGCGGCCCACGTCGGCCTCGTCCACGTTGGTGTCCACCTGCATCTTGCTCAGGTCCTGGGCGATGACGAAGAGCACGGGCGCCTGGAGGCTCGCCGCCACCGTCTGCCCGATGTCCACGTTGCGCGCGACCACCACGCCGTCCACGGGCGCGCGGATGATCGTATACCCGAGGCTGAGCTTTGACTGGGTGAGATTGGCCTCGTTCTGCGCGACCTGGGCCTCGAGGTTCTTGAGCAGCGTGTCGGCGACCTTGAGCTGCCCTTCCGCCGACCGGAGCGCCGCTCCCGCCGCGCGCTCCTGGGCCGCGCTCGACTCGTACTGAGCGACGGCCGAATCGTACTGCACCTGCGCCGCGTCCTCGTCCGCCTGGGCGATGAGGCTGCGCGTGCGGAGATCGTGCTGACGGCCGAGGTTTCGCTTGCCGTCGACCACCGCCACCTGCGACTTGAGGGTCTGGGCGTGGGACGACGCGAGGGCGGCGCGCGAGCTCTCGAGATCGGCCCGCGTCTTTTCGATCACCGCCTGCTGGTTCAGGACCATGGCCTCCGCTGCGTCGAGCTGGGCCTTGGCCTGGTTGACCTGCGCCTCGAAGAGATCGGGATTGATCCGGGCGATGACCTGTCCCTTGGTCACCGCGGAGTTGAAGTCGACGAACATCTCCTTGACCTGACCGGAGACTTGCGACCCGACCTGCACGGTGATGACGGCGTTGAGCGTGCCCGTGGCCGAGACGGCAGAGGCGAGCGGCCCGCGCGTCACCGGCACCGTGCGATAGACTTGCCGGCTCGCGAGGGCGCGCGCGTAGAGATAGCCGCCCCCGCCCACCGTGACGAGACACAGGATGCTCCCGATCACGAACAGCCTGCGCTTGATGCTCGTGGGCATGCTCGCCTCCCGTGCGGCCCGGCAGGTCGCGGAGCGCCCGCCGGCCGCCGTGCCGTCACCAGAGCATCGTCGAGCCGTGTGAACGGCGTGTGTGCGAGGTGTAAAGGACTGTGAACGCACGAAGTGTTAGGATGCGGGCTCGGGCGCCACCGCGCCGACTACTCACCCCGCGAGGAGGATCCATCCATGCTCGATCTCGGTCTGAACGGTAAAGTCGCCATCATCACCGGCGGGAGCGAAGGGCTCGGTCGCGCGGCCGCGGAGAAGCTCGCCGCGGAAGGGGCGCGCGTGGCCATTTGCGCCCGACGCAAGGACAAGCTGGATCAGGCGGCGGACGAGATCCGCAAGGCCACCGGCGGCCAGGTGCTCGCCTACGCCGCCGACGTCAGCCGGGCCGCCGACTGCGAGGGGCTGGTCAATGCGGTGGTCGCCCAGTGGGGAGGCGTCGACATCCTTCTCAACAATGCCGGGACGTCGGCCGCGGGAGCTTTCGAGAAGGTGGACGACGAGACCTGGCAGTCCGACTGGGACCTCAAGGTGATGGGCGCAGTGCGGATGTCTCGCCTCGTGATCCCCCACATGAAGAAGCGCGGGGGCGGGCGCATCGTCAACATCACCACCGTGGGCGGCAAGACGCCGCCGGCGCGATCGCTCCCCACCACGGTGACGCGCGCGGCCGGACTCAATCTCACGAAATCGCTGGCCAATGAATACGCGGCCGACAATGTCCGGGTCAATACGATCTGTATCGGGCTGGTGCGGAGCGCCCAGATTGCCCGCCGGGCCAAGGGCGACCTCGAAGCCCACTACGCGGAGCTGGCCAAGCAGCGCGTGCCTCTCGGCCGCGTGGCCCATGCCTCCGAGTTCGCCGATCTCTTCGCCTTCCTCGTCTCGGAGCGGGCGACGTACATCACGGGCACCGCCATCAACTTCGACGGCGGCAGCGGCATGACCGTCTGACCTCTCCATCCCTCTCCCCCAAAGGGGGAGAGGGCAGGGTGAGGAGGTATCTAACCCACAGCAATAGGCCGGCCGTCGACAGCCGTGGGACCGGCGCCGGCCACCGTCGTCCGGTGCATGATCCGGCGATAGCGCCGCTCGTCCCATGGACGTCCGCGGTGAAGCGCGCAGCGGTTGTCCCACATCACCAGGTCGTGCTGGCGCCAGACGTGGCGATAGACGAACTGCGGCTGGGTGGCGAAGTCCAGGAGCTCCCGCAGGAGCGCGCGCCCTTCCTCGACGGGACGGCCGATGATGTGCGAGGCGTGCGAGCCCAGATAGAGCGCTTTCCGCCCCGTCGCGGGATGCGTGCGCACCACCGCTTGGGGCACGGGGGGCACGGCCGCCCGCTCCGCGTCGGTGAACTGGTCGTAGCCGATGAGCCCCCGCGAGTACACGAAGCTGTGCTCGGCCACCAGCGACTCGAGCCCGCGCTTGCGGTCGGCGGGCAGGGCATCCCAGGCCCCGCGCAGATCGGCGTATTCGGTCTCGCCGCCTTCGGGAGGCACTTCGCGGCCGGACAGGAGCGAGGCCATGGCGGGCACCCGCTTGAAGGAGCTGTCGCTGTGCCAGAGACGATTGCCGGCATTGTAGATGGCGCGCTCGTCGTCGGGGTCGAAGACGCGGTCCTTCTCGTCCACGTTCGAGATGTCGGAGATGCGCGGGTTGTCGATGCGGCGCTGGCGGTCCTTGCGGAGACTGACCTCGAGGGGGCCGAAGCGTTCACTGAAGGCGATCTGCTGATCGTCGGTGAGCGTCTGCTCGGGAAAGACCACCACCGCGTAGCGGTTGAAGGCATCATGCACCTGGCCGAAGTCGCCGGAGTCGAGCGGCTTGGACAGGTCGAGCCCGGTGAGCCTGGCCACGAAGTCGCCCTGAACGGGCGTGACGAGGATTCCCATATCAGGCCTCCTGTGCCGTGAAGACGGTGCCAAGGATCGGATGCGCGCTCCGCGGCAAGTCGAGCGGTCGCGGGCTCAGCAGCTCGATGGCGATCGGGCCCTCATCCTGGACGGGGTCGATCTCCACGGCAAGCCTCATGAAGGAGCCGGGCCAGCGGAAGAGCAGATCGCCTCGCGGCCCCTCTGCCATCTCTCCCTGCAGCACGGTGCCCCACTGGGTGACCGCGCGCTCGCGTGACTGACAGCGCATGCGCAGACCCAGCAGAGTGAGAGGCGGCGGGGGCGACGCGACGGCGGGTGGAGGCGTCAACGGGTGCGTCGTCGGATCGGACGGTCCTGGCTGGGCGAACTGCACGACGATGCCGAGCGCCTGCTTGGGATGGAGGAACGCCTCCCGCCACTCCGGATCGGAGTCGTCACGCCCCACGATGCCGTAACCCGCCTCCTCGGCGCGGGCGCAGACGTCGTCCAGGCTCGGCACCCTGAAGGTGACGTGGTGAATGCCGGGGCCCCGCTCGGCGAGAAAGCGGTGGACGAAGCCATCGGGGCCGAGAGGCTCGATGAGCTCGATGGACCCGCCCCCCTCGAATCGATAGGTGCCCCAGGTGAAGACACCCGAGGGCTGGCCGGCGTCGGGGATGCCGCCGAGCTCGCCGGCGAGAAAGGGCGCGGTATCGGCGGTGCGCGACACGCCGATGGCGATGTGATCGAAGAGGATGCGTCGCGGCAAAGATCAGCCTCCGAACACCGCCCGCGCCGCGGCGAGCGCCCGCTCGACGCCTGCCGTGCTGACGTCGAGGTGGGTGACGGCGCGGATGGTTCGCGGGCCGAGCGCGCCCATGCGCACGCCGTGGGCGAGCAGGCGCTCGATGGCGGCCGCCGCGTCGAGAGAGCCGGTGAGATCGAAGAAGACGAGGTTCGTCTCGACACCTGCGGGGTCGAGCTTGATGCCGGGCAGGGCGGCCAGCCCTTCGGCGAGGCGCCGGGCGTGGGCATGGTCTTCGGCCAGTCGATCGACGTGATGCCGCAGCGCATACACGCCGCCCGCGGCGATGATGCCCGCCTGGCGCATGGCGCCGCCCATCTGCTGCTTGCAACGCCACGCCTCGGCGATGAAGGCTCGTGAGCCGGCGATGGCCGCGCCCACGGGAGCGCCCAGCCCCTTGGTGAAGTCGAGCCACGCCGTGTCGAAGGGTTGGGCCCAGTCGCGCGCGGATATGCCGGAGGCGACCACCGCGTTCATGAGCCGCGCGCCGTCCATGTGAGTCGAAAGCCCGCGTCCCCGCGCCACCCCGGTTACCGCGCGGACCGTCTCGAGCGGCCAGATCGAGCCGCCGCCGAGGTTCGACGTCTGCTCGATCCACACGAGACGGCTTCGCGGCATGTGACGATTGTCTGGACGGATGGCGGCCTCGAGGGTGGCCACGTCGTAGTGCCCACGGGGGCCCTCGAGGGACTGAACGTTCACGCCGGCGAGGGCGGCGGGGCCGCCCGCTTCGAAATGGATCGGGTGCGCCGTCTTGTGCGCGAGCATCTCCTCGCCCGGCCGGCAATGCACGCGGAGGGCGATCTCGTTGCACATCGTGCCCGAAGGCAGGAAGAGGGCCGCTTCCTTGCCGAGAAGGTCCGCCACCATCTCCTGGAGGAGATTGACCGTGGGGTCCTCGTGCTTCTGCTCGTCCCCCACCTCCGCCTCGCACATGAAGCGGCGCATCTCGGAGGTAGGCCTGGTCACCGTGTCGCTGTAGAGATCGACCTCGATCGCCATGGTCATCTCCTACTGCATGGGTGAGAAGGCGGAGGGCATGACGATCTTCGTGGTCTGGGTGATCAGCGTATCGGGGCCGCCCCCCGGCGGCCAGAGACCTTCGGCCACCGCCTTCTTCCGCGTGGCCACCCGGGCGTCGAGGCTCGGATACGGCCAGATGTGCACGAATCTGTTCGCGGTGCCGAACTCCACGTGGCCGACGAGGGCGATGGGCGAGAGGGCGAGGCGGCCGGGCAGCTTGGGCTCCCAGCGCTCGAGGAGACCGGGCAGCGTCCCCGCCTTGATCTCGTACTGGCGGAACTCGTAGTAGGGGCCGTACTTGCCCGGCTTGGGCAGAGGCGCGAAGGGGAAGGGCACGACGATCTCGGCGCTCATGCGCGTGATGAACTCCTGGATCTTGGGCGGCCAATTGGCATCCTTGGCGGCCGCGCCGCGGATTCGCGTGCGCTCCTCGAGGCTCTCGTACCCCCAGATGTGGATGATCTCGTTGAGCGGACCGATCTCCGTATAGAAGAAGGCGGTGAGCTCGGAGTACTTCTTCCGGTGCTCGTACGCTTCGCCGTAGCGCTTCATGACTTCGGCCAGGCTGCCGACTTTGAGTCCGTAGGTGCGGATCTCGTAGATCACGGGCGAATCCTCCTCTAGGGTGTGAGTCCGATTTCTCGGAAATAGCGCCGGGCCCCCGGATGAATCTGCTCGGGGCGCGGGGCGGCGGCCACGGTATTCGCCGCGGTGGTTTCGTGTCCCTGGGGTAGCCGGGCGGCGAGCCTGGACTCGCCGCCATGCAGAGCCTTGGCGAGTCGGTAGACCGTCTCGTCGGGCAGGTCGGGTTTCGCGAGGACGAAGCTCCACGAGCCAACGGAGACGATGGCCTCGGCCTGGCCGGGATAGGCTCCCGCCGGTATGGACATCGTCTTGAGGAAGGGGTGCCGGGCCTGGATGCGTGCCCGCTCCCCCGCGTCCGGCGCGATGAACCGCGCCCCCTGCGGGCCGCGCGCGACGGCGGCGAAGCCCGGCCAGCCCGTGCCCCCGCCCCACAGCGCAGCCGCGCGGCCGTCCTGGACCATGGCCGGGCCGTCGCCCGCGCGATCGAGATAGGTCGACTGGAAGTCGCGCTCCATGTCGAGGCCGAGCCCCTCGAGGACATAGCGCGCGAGGACGACGAGGCCGGAGCCGCGTGCCCCCCACACTACCGGCTTGCCCTTGAGATCAGCAATCGTCCGGTACGACTGGTCGCCGCGCACCACGAACATGCCGGGAGTGGTGTACATGGCGGCGAAGATCAGGAGCTTGCTCGGGGGACGGCCGATGCCTGCGAGGGCCTCGTGGGCGACTTCACCCTGCACGAGGGCGAGGTCGAGCTGTCCCGCCTCGAGCATGGGAACGTTTTCCGTCGAGCCCTTGGTATTCCGCGTCCGGACCTCGATCGAGGGATCGACCTCGTTGATGGTCTGGGCGACGGCGTCGCCATAGACGGGAAAGCCTCCGCCTGGAGTGGCCGTACCCAGAGTGACCATGATGCCCTCCGCGGTCGCTCCTGCGCTGCCGGCGAGGAGCAGGACGATGGCAAGCGCCGCCGGGCGCATCAGCGCACGGTCCCGCGACCGAGATCGATCAGGCGCTCCGCCGCGGCCTCCAGAGTGCGCCACGCGGCCTCGGGATCGCGCGTGGCTTCGACATCGCCCGTGAAGGTGTCGAGGACGACGTAGGTCGCGCCCAGCGTCTCGAGCGCCCGCAGGTCGCCGCGCACCTGCTCGAGACTGCCCTGCCCGGCCACACGCTTGTCCTCCGGCGCCGGGCGGTCCGTCAGATTGAGAATGATGCGCGGGCAGAGCGCGGGTACGGGCCGGCCTTCGCTCTTCGCGATCTCGCGGAGCCTGGGCAGGCCGCTGTCCCTCAGCCAGTCCACCCGGCTCCGGATCGGATGCCACGCCTTCCCGTAGAGCACGGCTCGTCTGAGCGCAGCGTCGCTCGAGCCGCCGACCCAGATGGGCGGGCCCGCCTCGCGCACGGGTCTCGGCGCGGTGTGGATGTCGTGGAAGCTGACGAAGCGGCCCTCGTAGGACGCGATGTCCTGGGTCCAGCAGGCCTTGATCGCCTGGAGATAATCATTGGTCATGGCGCCGCGCTTCTCGAAGGGCACGCCGATCGCCTCGAACTCCTGCTTCGCCCAGCCCACCCCCACCCCGAGAATGAAACGCCCGCCGCAGAGCCGATCCACCGCGGCCGTGGCGCGCGACGTCTCGAGCGGATGACGATAGGGGACGATGATGACGGTGGTGCCCAGCTCGACCCTGCTCGTGACGCCCGCGAGCCACCCGAGCATGGAGAAGGGCTCGTAGAAGGGCGCGGGGTAGCGGGCGGCCACGTCGGGCGTGATGGCGATGTGATCGGAGGTCATCAGGAGGTGGTAGCCGAGATCTTCCACCACGCGCGCCCAGCGGGCGAGGGCCGCCGGCTCGGCCCCGGGGCCGAAGTTGATGAGGTTGACGCCGATCTTCATGCCATGGCCTGCGCGAGACCGGGGACCACGTTGAGCCCGGGCAAGCCCCGGAGCGCGTCGGGGGCGACCTTGATCTTCGAGGAGCGGCTCCCGCCGCCCAGGATCACGTAGTCGAGCTCCATGATGCGCTCGTCGATGTAGATGGGCAGGTCGGGGGGCAGAGCGAGGAGGGTCACGCCCCCGATCATCATGCCGGTGAGCGCCTGCGTCTCCTCCGCGGTGGCGAAGGACACGCGCGAGACGTCCATGAGGCGGCGCACCGCGTGGTTCACGTCGAGGCGGGTGGTGGCGAGCACGAGGCAGGCGCAGAACTTCTTCGGCTCCTTCTTGGAGGCGACGATGATGGTATTGCCGGAGTGGTCGAGGGCCACCCCGTATTGCTCGCAGAAGGCGGCCGTGTCGGCGAAGTCGGGATCGATGCGCATGAGCTCCCACTTCGCGCCCAGGCTCTCGAGGGCCTGGGCGACCCTGGCTTCGATGGCCGCGTCGTCGCTCATGCGGACTTTCGTGTTGGACGATCGGTCAGGCGGGGGCGATCTGGACGAGGCAGGTGTTGTAGGTCGGGGCGCCCGCGGGTGTGGCGCGGTCCTCCGTGAGCACGTTGGCGCAGCCTCGCGTGTCGTTTCCCGAGGCGTCGGGCGTGAACCAGGCGCCTTCCTTGATCGAGACCACCCCCCGGGCGATGCGGTCCGTCACGTGCGCGGGGAGGACAGTGACGCCGCGCTGATTGAACACGCGCACGGCCTGGCCGTCCACGATGCCGCGGGCGCTCGCGTCGTGGGGATGAATCCACACGTCCTGCTTGTCCGCCCGCGCCAGGATCTGCTGGTTGTCGTGGGTCGAATGGGTGCGGGCGCGCGACTTGGGGGAGATGAGCTCGAGGGGATGGCTCGGGTCGCCCGCATGGGGCGGAATCCACGTGGGAATGGCCGGGATACGGCCGAGCCCGTGCGGATCCGGATTGGCGGCGATGGAGGTCGAGTAGATCTCGATCTTCCCCGACGGCGTCGAGAAGGGATGCCGCGCGGGATCGCGCACTTCCCGCGCGAAGGCCACCGGATCCTCGGGGGCGGGGAGGCGCGCGAGACCCTTCTCGCGGAAGGTATCGAAGTCGTCGATGTCGGTGCCCTCGCACACCTCGCGCAGCCAGTCGAGATCGGACGGCCGCTTGTAGCCCTCGAGCCCGAGGCGCTTGGCGAGGTCGGCGCAGATGTCCACGTCGTTGCGGCACTCATACATCGGCGGAATCGCCTGCTGCATGAAGATGATGTAGTGTCCGGCCCCGCTCCACGGCGTGTGCATATCGCTCCGCTCCCAGAACGTGGTGGCGGGCAGGACGATGTCGGCATAGCGGGCGGTGGGGGTGAGGAAGTGATCGTGGGCGACCATGAACTCGAGCCGCTCGAGGCCCGCGGTGATCTTGTTGACGTTCGGGCACTGGTTGGCGAGGTCCCCGCACGCCGAGTAGACCATCTTGATGTCGGCGGGATAGCCGCCGGCCCGGCCGCGCTCGAGCAGATCGGCGAGCAGGGTGGAGGCCACGCGCGCGTTGGCGGGATTGGACGACGCCCCCTGGCGCTTGATGCCGTGAAAGCCCGCGCCCCCGCTACAGCCGGTGTTCCCGCCCGGGATGCCGATATTCCCGGTGATGGCGCAGAGCGCGAAGGCGGCACGGTGGAACTGCTCGCCATAGGCGGTGCGCCCCGGCGCGTAGCCGCAGTGGAGGGCGGCCGGCTTGAGCGTTCCGAACTCCTGCGCGAGGCGTCGTGTGGTCGCAGCGGGGACGCCGGTGAGCGGCTCCGCCCACTCCGGGGTCTTGACGATGCCGTCGGAGAGACCGAGGAGGTAGGAGCGATACGAGGAGCCCGCCGGCGCGCCCTCGGGCAGGTGCGCCTCGTCGAAGCCCAGCACCACCCGGTCGAGGAAGGCCTGATCGTGGAGGTGCTCGCTCACGATGACCTGGGCCATGGCGATGAGCATGGCCGCGTCGGTGCCCGGACGGATGGCCACGTGCTCGTCGGCGAGCTTCAGGCTCGTTCGCGTGGCGCGCGGGTCGACGGAGACGATGCGGACGCCCCGCTCGTGCGCCCAGTGCAGGTACTGGGGATTGTTGGTGCCGAAGGTCCCGTCGGCGGGGCTCCAGCCCCAGAGGATCATGAGGCGTGAGTTGACGTAGTCGGTGGGCTCGCGCCCCGAGAACTTGCAGTCGGCCTTGGGGCCGTAGGTGTGACGGAGGGCGAAGATCTCCGCTTCGTTCGAAAGGTTCGACCAGAGCTCCGTGCAGCCGCCGAACAGATGCAGCAGGCGCTGGACCACGGCGCGGTTGTGGACCACGGCCGTGCTTCCGCTGCGCGAGCAGTCGAGAATGGCCGCGGGGCCGTAGGTATCGCGGATGCGCCGCATCTGGCTCGCCACCTCGTCGAGCGCCTCGTCCCACGAGATCCGCTCGTACTGTCCCGAGCCCTTGGGGCCGACCCGGCGCATCGGATAGCGGAGCCGGTCGGGATGATTCACCCGCTCGGCGGCGCCGAAGCCGCGCACGCACGCGGTGAGCGGCGGCATTTCCGGCGTCCACTTGCGCGGGTCGGTGCTGATACGCACGATGGCGCCGTCCTTGACGTGCGCGTTGACCACGCAGCGTCCGCCGCAGTTGTGGGCGCAGGTGCTCGTGACGACTTCCTCGCCCGGCCCTCCCGCGACGCGCGGCGCCTCGTAGATCGTGCGCGATGTCATGGGCGGCCTAGTTGAACACCACGACGCCGCGGGCGACCTGGCCGGAGATCAGGGCCTTGAAGCCGTCGTTGATCTCGTCGAGTTGGTAGGTGCGGCTCACGAGCTGGTCGAGCTTGAGCCGGCCGTCGAGGTAGAGCTCGACGAGCCGCGGGAAATCGATGGTGGGGCGCACCGAGCCGTACATGGTGCCCTTGAGCGTCTTCTCCTGGAGGGCCATGGCGTAGGGCGTGATGGGAGCGCGCACGGCCATGGCCGCCATGCCCACGATGACAGCCACGCCGCCCGGGCGGATCGCGTCGAGGATCTGGAGCGTGGTCTGCTCGCCCCCGATGGCGTCGAAGGCATAGTCCACGCCGCGCCCCTGGGTCAGCTCGCGCACCCGCTCGACGATATTGTCCTGGGTGCCGTTGAAGGTGTGGGTGGCGCCGAATTCCTTGGCGTAGCCGAGCTTGCTGTCGAGGAGATCGCAGGCCACGATCATCCCCGCTCCGGCCAGGCGCGCTCCCTGCACGACGTTGAGCCCGACGCCTCCGCAGCCGATCACGAGCACGGAGGCGCCCGCCTCCACGCGCGCGCACGAGGTCACCGCGCCCACGCCCGTAGGTACGCAGCAGCCGACGAGGGCGGCCTGGGGCCACGGCATCTCCTTGCGGATCGGCACGAGCATCTCGGACGGACAGACCACCGCCTCCGAGAAGGTTCCGATCCGGGCCATCTGATTCACATTCTGCCCCTTGTGGCGGAGGCGGTGGCTGCCGTCGAGCATGGCCCAGCGTACCGACTTGTGCCCGTCACACAGGATGGACCGGCCGAGCGAGCAGTAGAGGCAGCGCCCGCATTGCGGCCGGAAGGAGAAGATCACGTGGTCGCCCGGCTTGACGCTCGCCACGCCCGCCCCCACTTCCTCCACGATACCCGCCGCCTCGTGGCCGAGGACCATGGGGAGCGGCAGCGGCCAGTCGCCGTTCATGATGTGCCAGTCGCTGTGGCAGACCCCCGCGGCCTTGACGCGCACGCGCGCCTCGCCCGCCTGCGGTCCCTGCTGCTCGAGGTCCACGATTTCCAGCGGCTTGTTCGGCTCGTACAGGACGGCAGCCTTCATCAGTTGATCCTCCCTCGTCCGTTGAGGTTACCGCTTCCGGGCCGCGCCCATGGCCGCCCAGATCTTCTGCGGAGTGAGCGGCAGATCGACATGGGTGACCCCGAGGGGCGCGAGGGCGTCCATCACCGCATTGGCGATGGCGGGGGTGGCGCCGATAGTCGCAGCCTCCCCGATGCCCTTGACGCCCAGGGTCGTCCGCGGCGAATGCGTACGCGTGTGGTCGTTCTGGAATGAGATGAGATCGTCCGTCTTCGGTATGGCGTAGTCCATGAGGGTCGCGGAGACGAGCTGTCCGGATTCGTCGAAGACCGCTTCCTCGAACAATGCCTGCCCGATGCCCTGGGCGAGGCCGCCGTGCACCTGGCCCTGCACGAGAAGGGGATTGATGAGGAAGCCCGCGTCGTCCACCGACATGTAGCTGAGAATCTTCACGCGGCCGGTCTCCTTGTCGACCTCGACCACGGCCACGTGGGAGCCGAAGGGGAAGAGCATGCCCACCCCGGCCTTGATGTCCTCGTGGGAGCTCAGGCTGCCCTTGGCGGCCGCCGCCACCTGCTCCCAGCTCACCGCGCGATCGGGCACGCCGCGCACGCTGAAGCGGGACTCGCCGTGCACGATGTCCGGCGCCGCCGCCTCGAGAAGGCCCGCCGCGACCTGCTTCGCCTTCTCCTTGACCTTCACCGCCTGGCCGAGCGCGTGCATGCCTCCGCGCGCCGCCGAGCGGCTGCCGAAGGTGCCCACGCCGTTCCTGACCAGGGCGGTGTCGCCCTGGACCACGTGCACCATCTCCAGAGGGACTTGAAGCTCATCGGCCACCAGCTGCGCATAGGCCGTCTCGTGCCCTTGGCCGTGGGAGGCCGATCCCGTGAGTACGGTCACGTGCCCGTCGTCGGCCACCACGAGATCGGAGACTTCCTCTTCTTCGAAGCCGCAGATCTCGACATAGGACGCCATGCCGATGCCCGTGAGGCGCCCTTGAGCCCGCGCCGCCTGCTGCGCCTGCCTCAAGGCGTCGTAGCCGGCCTTGGTCAGCGCGTGGTCGAGCGCGCGCGTGTACTCGCCGCTGTCGTAGCTGTTGCCGAGAGGCGTCGCGTAGGGAAACTTGTCGGGCGGGATGAAGTTGCGGCGCCGGACCTCGGAGGGATCGAGGTCGACCTTGGCTGCGAGCATGTCCATGCCGCGCTCGATGAAGTAGGCGGCCTCGGGCCGTCCCGCCCCGCGATACGGCACCGTGCCCATGGTGTTGGTGAAGGCGCACACCACCTCGGCCCGCGCGGTCTGGATGTCATAGCAGCCCGTGATCATCTGCGCGCAGAGCACGGGGAGCAGGCAGCCGACGTGATAGAGACAGTAGCCGACATTGCCGGTGATCTTCGCGTCGAGAGCGAGGATGCGCCCCGTGGAGTCGGCGGCCAGGCGCAGGTGACAACGCACGTCGCGCCCGTGTCCCGTGGCCTGGATGTCCTCGCGACGCGTGGCCGCCCAGCGCACCGGGCGATTGAGGCGCCTCGCGAGCATGGGGACGATGGTGTCTTCCTGGTACACGGGCACCTTGGCGCCGAAGCCGCCACCCACGCGTCCCGTCATCAAGTGAATCTGTTCGGGCTTGAGCTTGAGCCGCTCCGCGACCTGATTGCGCATGCCGTGCGGGATCTGGGTGTCCCCCCACATGGTCATCTTCTGCGCCTTCGCATCCCACACCGCGCTGCATGCGCGCGGCTCCATGGCGAGGGGGATCACGCGCTGGTTGACCATGGTGACGTCGATGACCACGGGGGCGGTCTTGAATACCGCGTCGACATCGCCTTTTTCGATCTTCACCGTGACGGCCAGGTTCGTTCCGCTCTCCGGATAGAGGAGGGGGGCGCCTGTGGCCAGGGCCGCCTCCGGATCCACCACCACGGGCAGCGGCTCGTAGTCCACGACCACGGCTTCCGCGCCGTCCACGGCCGCCTGCGCCGTCTCCGCCGCCACCACGACCACGGGCTCGCCCACGTGGCGGACGCGCCCGTCCGCGAGCATGGTGTAGCCTTGGCGATTCATCGACGCGAACATCTCGGGACCGATCGGCGTGTGAATCACGCCGACCTCGGCATTGATGTCGGCACCCGTGAGCACGGCGACCACGCCGGGGATTTTTTTCGCGGCGCTGGTGTCGATGCGCCCGATCACCGCGTGCGCGTGCGGGCTCCGCGCGAAGGCGAGGGAGAGCGCGCCTTCGAGGCGTACGTCGTTGACGTAGGCGTCGCGGCCCTGGACGAGCTTGGGGTCTTCGAGCCGCTTGACGGGGCGGCCCACGTGCTGGATCGGCATGGCGTCCATCTCCCTGTGAACAACCGCGATATGCGAGACGGGGGCATGGTACCACGCGGCGAGAATCCGTCGCATCCGGCTTCCGGTTGCGCTACGCTGATCGGGCGCCCGGCCCCTGCCGGGCGTCGACCTGTCACCCGGAGGTGTGTGATTCTCTCGGCAGCCGAGACGGCGCGAGGCAGCCTGAAGCGCGATGTCCGCATCATGACGCTCGTGGGCGGGGCCCACTTCACCAGCCACTTCTTCCAGCTGGCCTTGCCGCCCCTCTTCCCGTTGCTGCGCGACGACTTCGCCGTGTCCTACACGCAACTGGGACTCCTCATGGGCCTCTTCTGCGCGGCCTCGGGCATCGGACAGACGGGGTCGGGCTTTCTCGTCGACCACTTCGGCGCCCGCCGCGTGCTGCCATGCGGTATGGCTCTCCTTGCCGGGGCCATGGGCCTGGCCGGCATCGCCCCCGCGTACTGGGCGCTGGCCGTGGCGGCCATGCTGGGCGGTCTCGGCAACAGCGTCTTCCATCCCGCGGACTATTCGATCTTCAATGCCTCTGTCTCACCGCCGCGCCTCGGGCGCGCGTACGGGATCCACGGGATCTGCGGCAATCTCGGCTGGGCGGTGGCGCCCGCCGTCGTGGTCGGGCTCGCCGGCCCGCTGGGCTGGCGCGGCTCTCTTCTCACCGTGGGCGCTCTGGGTATGGCGGCCGCCCTTGCCCTGTCCACGCAGGGCGCGTGGCTCGTCGATCACGTCGAGCCGATCCACCGCGGGGTCGCGACATCGCCGGGACTCCGGGCGAGCATCAAGCTCCTCTTCGCGCCGTCCATCCTCACCGCCTTTGCCTTCTTCGCCCTCATCGCGACGTCTCTCATCGGCATCCAGACCTTCTCCGTCTCGGCCATGGTCAAGCTCTTCGACGCTCCGCTCGGGCTCGCCACGGGAGCGCTGACCTCGTTTCTCCTCGGCAGCGCCGCCGGCATTCTCATGGGGGGCTTTCTCGCCGACCGTACGAGCCGGCACGACATGGTGGCCGCCGGTGGGTTGATCCTGGGTGCCGTGCTCAGTCTCGTGATCGCGACCGGAATACCCTCGCTCTCCATCCTGCCCGCGGTGATGGCGCTGATGGGATTCTGCCTCGGCACCATCTCGCCCTCGCGCGACATGCTGGTGCGCGCGGCCACGCCGCCGGGCGCGTCCGGCAAGGTCTACGGCTTCGTTTACTCCGGTCTCGACCTGGGCTCCTGCCTCACCCCGCTGCTTTTCGGCTGGCTCCTCGACCGTGGCGAGCCGCGCATGGTGTTCGTGACCTCCGCCGCGTTCATGCTCCTGACCATCGCCACCGCCGTGCAGGTGCGACGCCGCGCGGTCCCGGTGGGGCGTGAGGCGCACGCGCACCGCTGAAGACTACCGCCCCGGCATTACGTCTCGGTGTCCATTCCTGCCCGGGCGAGGGCGCGAATCTCCGGTGACAGCGGATCGACGAAACGCAATCGACGGGCGATGGGGTGTTGAGGCAGGTACTCGAGCAGCGACTTCACGCGCTGGTGCGCCCGCGAGGTCGGGGCATCCGTCCGCACGGCCGAGACTAGGCGCCGACGAGCGCGCCGTTCACGGAGATGGCGAGGAGCGGCTTGAGGTGCTCGGGAGCGGAGGGCCGCCCGAAGAGAAAGCCCTGGCCCAGGTCGCAGCCCAGCGCCTTCAGCTCGAGCCGCTGCTGTTCGGTTTCGATGCCTTCGGCGGTCACGTCCATGTTGAGACTCTTCGCCACCGTCACCACCGCGCGCACGATAGCGCTGTCGCCGCCCTCGTGGCTCAGCCCCTTCACGAAGGATCGGTCGATCTTGAGCGTATCCACCGGGAAGCGCTTGAGGTAGCCGAGGGACGAGTAGCCCGTGCCGAAGTCGTCGATGGCGAGGCGGATACCGAGGTCCTTGAGCTCGCGAAGCTTGGCGAGGGTGGCCGGCACATCCTGCATCACCACGCTCTCCGTGATCTCGAGCTTGAGGCAGGCGGGATCGAGCCCACTCATGGTCAAGGCGTCGGTGATCTCCTCGACGAGCTTGGGATTCTGGAACTGCTTCGCGGAGAGATTGACGCTCATGCCGAGTGCCGGACTCCGCGGGAACTCGATCTGCCAAGTGCGCGCCTGGCGGCAGGCCTCGGTGAGCACCCACTGGCCGATGGGCACGATGAGCCCGGTTTCCTCGGTCAGGCCGATGAAGGCGTCGGGCTGGAGCAGGCCGCGCTTCTCGTGCTGCCAGCGGATGAGCGCCTCGACTTCCACGATGCGCCCCGTGTCGAGGCGGAGTATGGGTTGGTAGTGGAGGCGGAAGTCGCGATTCGTGATGGCCGAGCGCAGATCCATTTCCAGGTCCATGCGATCGAGGGCGGGCGCGCTCATGGTGCCGTCGAAGATCTCGTGGCGGGCCTTGCCCTTGGCCTTGGCGTGATACATGGCGAGGTCCGCGTCGCGCAGCACTTCCTCGGGCGTGCCCAGCCGCTCCGAGGAGAGGGCGATGCCGATGGAGGCGGTCACGAAGACCTCGCGCCCTTCGAAGCTGAGCGACTTGGCCAGCTCCGCTTCGATGCGCAGGGCCACCAGCTCCGCCGTCTCCGCGTCGGCCACGTCTTCGAGGAGGAGGCCGAACTCGTCGCCGCCCAGCCGCGCCACCGTATCACCCGGGCGCAGGGCAGAGCCGAGCCGGTTGCTCACCTCCACCAGGAGCTGATCGCCCACGGTATGGCCCAGGGTGTCGTTGATGACTTTGAAGCGGTCGAGGTCGAGGAAGAGCACGGCCACATGCTCGTGGCGCCGGCGGGCGCGGGTGAGCCCGTGACTGAGCCGATCCATGAAGAGCGCGCGATTCGGCAGGCCGGTGAGCGCGTCGCGGAACGCCTGCCGGGTCAGCTGCTCGAGACGCTTGGGGAACTGGTTGATCTCGTCGGCCTGCTGCTCGATGGTGCCCATCATTCGATTGAAGGCGACCATGAGCGTGCCGATCTCGTCGTGGCGCGGGCCGGACATCTCGCCGGCGGGCTGGGCGTTGGCGACCAGGCTGGCCGTGCGGGAGACGGCACTCGCGAGGTCCCAGACCACATAGCCGCCGCCCGCCATCAGGAGTCCGGTAAAAGCCACGAGGGTGGGGATGGCGAGAGCCTCGGCCAGGCCCTTGGTCGTGCCCTCGACTCCGGGCACGAGGTGGCCATGGATCACATAGGTCAGGACGAGCAGAGGGATGACCGAGCAGAGGGCGAGGGCGAAGATGACCTTCTGCTTGACCCTTTGTCCCGCGAAGGCGGCCTCCCGCTTGATCTCACCGTCCATGCTTCAGCCCCTTTCCCCACACCCGGAATAGATAGCAGAAGACTGACAGTCTAGGAGCAACATCGGTGCCAGTAGCTAAGAAGTTGAAAAGAAAGAAAGGAGCGAGGAGCCTGGCGCCGGGGACTGACATTCCACGGGGATGAGCGTCCATCCCCCGACGGTTAACGTCAGTCCGGTAGACGCCCGAGTGTGGCTCGGCCTAGCGCTTGTACTTGGTGGGCGCCTTTCGAGCGGGGAAGAAGACCGGGCGCGGCATCCGCCCGACGGGCACCTCGATGAGGACGGGCCGGCCGAGACCGAGGGCCTGGTCGACGAGCCGCCCCACATCGGTGGGCTCCTTGGCGCGCATGCCGTGGACGCCAAAGGCCTCCGCGAGCTTCATGAAGTCTGGATTCTGGAGCGCCGCGCCGTGCTGGCCACCCCAGTCCTCATCGAGATCGCGGGCGACATTGCCGAAGGCCTGGTCGTTGAAGACGACGGCGACGACGTTGATGCCGTGCTGGGCGGCGGTGGCCAGCTCCTGCGCATTGTAGAGGAAGCCGCCGTCGCCCACCGTGACGACCACGGGCTGGTCGGGACGGGCCACCTTCGCGCCGAGGGCCACTGGATACTCGTAGCCGAGATTGCCCGAATACGACGACGAGAGATAGGTGCGCGGGCCGTAGGTCGGCCACAGGGGGCGTGAGTAATACCCGATCTGGGTCATGCCGGCGATGAAGATCGTATCGTCGGGGCAGCCCGCGCGTAGGCTCCTGAGGATCGAGACCTGCGGCTCCTGGGTCAGGTTCGCGGCGATATCGGCGCGCAGTGCTTCGCGCTCCGCCTTGCGCGAGGGGCGCGCGGGCGCGCCCGCGCGCAGCTTCTCCAGCAACGCCCCCAGGGTGGCACGGGCGTCGCCCACGAGTCCGAGGGTCTGCTTGTGGGTGCGCCCGATCTCCTGCGGATCCGCGTCGATCTGGATGATGCGCGTTTCGGGCGCGAAGGTCACGAGGGCCAGTCGCGAGCCGACGGCGAGCACCACATCGGCGTCGTGGATGGCCGCGCGGAGCGGCGAGTCGCGCCAAAACGCGGCGCCCAGCGAGAGATCGCTGTGGTCGCTGATCGCGCCCTTGCCCTCGGCGGTGCACGCGACCCCTGCCTGCAGATACTCGGCCACCGCCTGCAGAGCCTCGTGGGCGCCGGAGAGATTGACGCCGCCGCCTGCATAGATGAGGGGACGCTTGGCGGCGAGCAGCATCTCGGCGGCGCGGTTGATGTCGGCGGCGGACGCCACGGCCCGAGCCACCGGGGCGGGCTCGAGCAGCTCGACCTCGCCCTCTTCCTCCATCGTCTCGGGCGGCATCTCGATCTCCACGGGGCGCGGGCGGCCGCTGCGCAGCTGCACGAAGGCCTCGCGCACCGCGGCCGGGATATCCGGCACCTGGAGCACGCGCCGGCGCCACTTCGTGACGGGCGTGATGCAGTCGAGCTGATCGTTGACCTCGTGGAGCAGCCCGATGTCCTTGCCGATCTGCTCGCGGGGTATCTGCCCCGAGAGCATGAGCACGGGCGACGACGCGGAATACGCGGTACTGAGGCCGGCCGCGGCGTTCAGGAGCCCGGGGCCGGGCACGACGAGTGCGGTGCCGATATCGCCGCCCGCGCGCGCATAGCCGTCGGCCATGTAGCTGGTGGCCTGCTCGTGGCGCGTGGTGATGAAGCGGATGCGCTTCTCGTCGCGCAGCGCGGCCATGACGCCGTAGAGCTGCACGCCGGGGAGGCCGAAGACCACCCGCACGCCTTCACGCTGGAGGGAGGCTACGAGGGCTTCGCCGCCGGTCATCCTGTCCATGTCTTCACTCCCGCGCGAGGGTGGCTGTGACGTCAGGGCGCTTCGACGGCGCCGCCGGCGATGAGCTTGTCGATTCGCTCCGCATCGTAGCCCAGAAGGCCGGAGAGCACCAGCCGGCTGTGCTCGCCCACTCGATAGGGCGCGCCGCCCGCCGGGTGCACCGGCTTGCCGTCCCAGTGATACGGGCTCGCGGTGACCCGCACACTGCCCCGCGTCGGGTGGGGGACCTCGGGGAAGGCGCCGCGCTCGAGAAGATGCGGGTGGGTGATGACCTCGCGCGGCTCGAGCACGGGCGCGCACGGTATGCGCGCGGCCCCGAGGGCGGCGACCGCTTCGTCCACCGTCCTGAAGCGCGCGAGCCACTGGCCGATCAGGTCGCGCAAGAGCGGCCAGTTCTCGCGGCGGGAAATGGCGGTGGCGAAGCGCGGGTCATGGGCGAGCTCGGGGCGGCTCATCATGGTGAGGAGGCGCGGCCAGAGATCTGTCGAGCCTACCGTCTGGAGCGCGAGGTGTCGGCCCCCGATCTCGTACACGCCCATGCCGGGACGCGGCGCGCCCATCTCCTCGCCGCCGTTGAGGCCGGCGGCGATGGAGACGTCGTCGGCCGCGATCAGCGCCTCGAGCATCGAGACGTCGAGCCGCGCTCCCGCTCCCGTCCGCGCGCGCCGCCACAGGGCGGCCATGATGGCGCCGAACGCGTGGGTTCCCGCGAGCACGTCGGCGGCCTGGAGGTTCGCGGATCGAGGCGCGGCCAGCTCGCCCTGCTCGAGGTGCATGAGGCCGGAGGCGGCGTGAATGATGTGGGCGAAGGCCGGCCGTTCGCGCCACGGGCCCGTCTGGCCGAAGCCGGAGATGGAGCAGTAGACGAGATCGGGCTTGACCGCGGCGAGCGTCGGGTAGTCGATGCCGAGGCGGGTGGCCACGCCGGGAGCGAAATTCTCCACCGCCACGTCGGCCTTCCGCGCGAGGTCGCAGACGATGTCGCGCGTCTCCGGGCGCCCGAGGTCGAGCCCGACGCTCTGCTTGCCCACATTGATGCGCGTGAAGTACGTGCTCTGATCGTCGCGATTCGCATCGAGCTGCAGGTGACCCTTGCGCATGTCGTCGCCGCCCCCCGCGCGCTCGATCTTGACCACGCGCGCGCCCAGATCGGCGAGGAGGCGCGTGCAGTAGGGCCCGGCGAGCACGCGCGTGAAGTCGAGGATGAGGAGGTCGGAGAGGGGAGCGGCAGCGTCGGACACCGCGTGAGTATACCAGAGGCCAGGCGGCGAGTTTGACGCCGGCCGTTGACGGGACGCTCCACCGCCGCCTACACTCCCTCGGTGCGGACTGCTCGCACTCATCCTCAGTGAGGAGGCGTCATCCATGATCGAGTTCTTCAACCCGCCCGACGCTCCCGCGCCGGGCGCCTTTTCCCGCGCCACCCGCGCGGCCGGTTTCGTCTTCGTCTCGGGCACGGGCGCGGGCAACGATATCGGTGGCCAGGCGCGCGAAGGCACGGCCACCGAGCAGACACGCTGGGCGATCGAGAACGTGGAGGCGATTCTGCGCGCCGCCGGCTCCTCGCTGGATCGGGTCGTGCAGATGACGCTCCTCATCCAGGATCCCGCCGACTACCGTGAGATCAACGCCGAGTACGTGACGCACTTTCCGCAGGGAAAGCTGCCCGCGCGGCACACCGCGCGCTTCGGCGTCCCCACCGCCGCCAAGGTCGCTTTCGCCTGTATCGCGCTGGGGCCTGATGCCCCGCGGGCCTGAGGTCCTCCCTCGCGTGGATCCAGAGGTTCCGGCCGCGATCGCGTCGCTTCGGGAGAGACTGCGGCGCTTTCTCGAGGACGAGGTTCTCCCCGCGGAGCGGCGCGAGGGTGTCCAGGAGGAAGGCCAGGCGAGTCCGGCCCTCAGGAGCTGGGTGCGAGCGCGCTCGGCCGAGCTCGGTCTCTACCGGCTGGCCCAACCCGCCGAGCTGGGAGGCGGCGGGCTGGGGCCGGTCGGCCTGGTCACGCTCTACGAGGAGATCGCGCGGTCGCAGTGTGTCCTCCACGACTGCATTCTCGGGGGCGATGGCGGGCTCCTGCGATTGGCGGCAGGCCCGCAGCGCGAGCGCTTTCTCCTGCCCGTCCTCAGGGGAGAGCTCACGGCCGCCCTCGCCTTCACCGATGCGCGAGAGGGCCCGCGCACGACGGCCGTGAGGAGAGGCGATAGCTTCGTCCTCTGGGGCGTGAAGTCCTTCGTCACCGGCGGCCCCCACGCCGACCTGCTCGTCACGGTCGCGAAGGTCACGGACAATCCGGGCGGCAAGACCGGCACGGCCATCTTCGCGGTGCGGCGGGACGCGCCCGGCGTCAAGCTCGCGCGGGACATCCGCACCCTCGACGGAGCGCCTCACGGCGAATTCGAACTGGCGAACGTCGAAGTGCCCGCCGCGAACGTGATCGGCGAGATCGGCGAAGGGGTCCCGCGGGCGCTCGAGAGCATCACCGCCCTGCGCCTCCGGGCGGCCGCCACCGCGTGCGGCGCCGCGCGGTGGACGCTCGACTACGCGCTCGCGCAGGCGCGCCGGCCCCACCGGAGCGGGGTGCCGCTCGGCGAGCGCGAGCAGGTGCAGGCCATGCTCGGCCAGAGCGCGATGGATCTCTTCGCCGCCCGCGCCGCCCTCTATGCCGCCGCGCGTGCCGCCGAATCGGGCGGCGATCCCGAAGCCGAAGTCGCCATGGCCAAGGCCGTCGCCACCGAGGCGGTGGCGCACATCGTGGACCGGGCGATGCAGCTCTCGGGCGGGGCGGCGGTGGTGGAGGGGCACCCGCTCGCGCGACTGTACCGTCGCATTCGATCCTGGCGCATCGCCGAGGGCACCACGGAGATCCTCCGCCTCACCGTGGCCCGCCGCCTGCTCGCGCCGGATCCCGCAGCCAAAGGAGACCGATCCCATGCGACCCAATAGGCTCCGCGAGCTCCTTCGCGCGGGGAAGCCGACCCTCGGCACCCACATCCACTCGGCGTGGCCCGCCACCATCGAGCTGGCCGGCCACGCCGGCCTGTTCGACTACGTCGAGTTCGCGGGGGAGTACGCGCCCTACGATCTCTTCGTCCTCGAGAATCTCGCGCGCGCCGTGGACACCTTTCCCCACATGTCGGCCATGATGAAGATCGAGCAGCAGCCGCGGACCTACCTCGGCGTGCGGGCCATCGGCTCCGGCATACAGAACCTGCTCTTCGCCGACCCGCGCACGCCCGCCGATGTCGCGGAGTGCGTCAGCGCGGCGCGGGCGGAGGCGCCCGGACATGGCGGCCTCCACGGGGTCGGGATGCGCCGCGACGTGGGCTACGTCGTCGACGTGGGCTCGCCCGCCTTCGTCCAGGCTCTGGACGACGCGGTGGTAGCCATCATGATCGAGAAGGCGCCGGCCGTGGAGCATCTGGAAGCGCTCCTCGCCGTGAAGGGTGTGGACATGGTGCAGTTCGGGCCTGCCGACTATTCCATGAGTATCGGGCTGGCCGGACAGTGGGACCATCCCCGGGTCGTGGAGGCGGAGCGGCGGATGATCAAGACCGCGCTCGCCCTCGGCATCGCTCCGCGCGTGGAAATCAGCCGTCCCGAACAGGCCAAGCCGTACCTCGACCAGGGCGTCCGCCACTTCTGCATGGGCTGGGATGTCGAGATTCTCTTCGATTGGTTCAAACGCGAGGGAGACACCATGCGCAAGATCCTGGAGGGCCGCTGACATGCGGGCGTCATTCTACGAAGGCGCGGGACGCTTCAGAACGGGCACGGCCCCGGAACCCACAGCCGGGGCGGGGGAGGCCGTGCTCAAGGTGAAGCGGGTGGGCATCTGCGGCACGGATCTTCACATCTTCCAGGGACATTTGGATCAGCGCGTGCCCAAGGGCGGCATCATCGGGCACGAGACCTTTGCCGAGATCGCGGAGGCGCCCGTCGGCAGCGGCCTGTCCGCGGGCGACCGGGTGGTGGTGGAGCCGCTCCGTGTCTGTGGTACCTGCCGCGCCTGCACCATGGGCGCGCCGTTTCTCTGCTACAAGCTCAAGGTGCTCGGCGTCGACGTGCCGGGGGGAATGCAGGAGTACTGGGCGGTGCCCACGGATCGGATCATCAAGGTGCCCTCCGCGCTGTCCGACGACCATGCCGCGGTCATGGAGCCTCTCGCCATCGCCACCCACGACGTCACCCGGGCCAAGGTCGGGCGGGGGGATGCCGTGCTCGTTTTCGGCGGGGGACCCATCGGCGCGCTCATCGTGCTCGTCTCCCGCCACCGCGGCGCGCGCGTCATCGTATCGGAGGTGAATCCGTACCGCGTGGAGCTGCTCAAGAGCCTCGGCATCGACGTGGTCGGCCCCGGCGTGGACGTGATCAAGTTCGCCAATGACTGGACGGGCGGCGAGGGCGTGGACGTGGCCTTCGAGGTCACGGGCAACGCGGCCGCGGTCAGGCTCATGACGGACGCCGTGCGCGTGTGGGGCACCATCAGCGTGGTGGCCATCCATGCCGAGCCCATGGCCGTCAACCTCTATCCGATGTTCGCGCGCGAGCTCACCATGCACGGCAGCCGGCTCTACGCGCGCGCCGACTGGGAAGAAGCGATACGCCTGGCTGCGTCGGGCGCGGTGCCGGTGGGGCCGCTGGTGAGCCACAAGATTCCCCTCGAGGGTCTCCAGGAAGGCATGGAGCAGGCGCTCCGGGGCGGGCCGGTGATGAAAGTCCTCGTGGAGCTCTCCGCATGAGGCCGAGCGCTTCGCGCGTCACGGTTGAGCCGGGTAGGTGTCTGGAGTAGACTGCCGCCATGCCAACCGCGCGCGTCAATGGGATCAACATCTTTTACGAGGAAGCGGGCGAAGGGACGCCGCTCATCTTCGTCCACGAGTTCGCGGGGGAGGCGAAGAGCTGGCACCTCCAGATGCGCTTCTTCGCCCGCCGCTATCGCTGCATCGCCTTCAATGCCCGTGGCTATCCGCCCTCCGACGTGCCCCACGATCCAAAGGCGTACTCGCAGGAGCTGGCCGCCGCCGACATCCTGGGCCTCCTCGACGCCTTGGGCATCGCCAGGGCGCATATCTGCGGGCTCAGCATGGGCGGGTATGCCGTGCTCCATTTCGGGCTGCGCTGGCCGGAGCGGGCGCTCTCGCTGGTGGTGGCGGGCGCGGGCTACGGCAGCGTGCCGGGCGAGACGGAGAAGTTCCGGCGCGACGTGGCGGAGACGGCCGATCGTTTCGAGCGCGACGGGATGAAGGCGGTGGCCGAGTTCTACACCAAAGGCCCCACCCGCGTGCAGTTCATGGACAAGGATCCCGCGGGCTGGCAGGAGTTCTACGAGATGTTCTGCGCGCAGTCGGCCCTCGGCCACGCCCTGACCATGCGCGGCGTGCAGATGACGCGAACGTCCATCTACCAGCTCGAGGACGGCATGAAGCGCATGACCGTGCCCACTCTCATCGTCACGGGCGATGAGGACGAGCCCTGCCTCGATCCCGCCCTCTTCATGAAGCGCAAGATCCACTCGTCGGGCCTCGTGATCATTCCCAAGGCCGGGCACACCGTCAACCTCGAGGACCCGGACGCCTTCAATCGCGCCGTCCTCGATTTCCTCACCGCCGTGGACGCGGGGCGCTGGCCGATGCGTAATCCGGCCTCCCTCAGCTCCTCGGCCATCCTGCCGCCCGAACCCTCGACACAAGGAGCGCCGAGACGATGAGCCTGCCCCTCGAGCCCTATACCGTCATTGACCTCACGCGGGCCCGCTCCGGCCCCACCTGCGTCCGCCAGCTCGCCGACATGGGCGCCAAGGTGATACAGATCTCCGCCCGCGAGGACACCGAGGGCGATTTCGTCCGGCGCGGCTTCGACTCGCTGAACCTCCACCGCAACAAGCGCTCGCTGACCCTCGACCTCAAGTCGCCGCGCGGCGTCGACATCATCAAGCGCCTCGCCGCCAAGGCGGACGTGGTGGTGGAGAATTTCCGCCCCGACGTGAAGCACCGGCTCGGCATCGACTACGAGACGCTGTCGAAGATCAATCCGCGCATCATCTACGCCAGCATCTCGGGCTTCGGCCAGACGGGGCCCTACCGCGATCGCCCAGGCTATGACCAGATCGCGCAGGGCATGGGGGGCCTCATGTCGGTGACGGGACTGCCGGGGCAGGGGCCGGTGCGCGTGGGCATTCCTGTCGCGGATCTGACCGCCGGGATTTTCCTGGCCCAGGGCGTCCTCTGCGCGATCATCGAGCGTGAACGCTCGGGCAAGGGGCAGTGGGTGCACACTTCCCTCCTCGAAGCGATGGTGACCATGCTCGATTTCCAGGCGGCGCGGTGGCTCATCGACGGCACCATCCCGCCCCAGGCGGGCAATGACCATCCGACCGGCATTCCCACCGGCGTCTTCAAGACGTCGGACGGCCACATCAATATCGCGGCCTCCGGCCAGCACATGTTCCGCCGGCTCTGCGAGGCGCTGGGCACCGAGCAGCTGCTCAAGGACCCCCTCTACGAGAAGGCGCCCGATCGCTCGAAGAACCGCAAGGCCTTGACCGTCGAGCTCGAGAAGGCGCTGGTCGGCAAGACCAGCGCCGAGTGGGTGGAGCTGCTGAACGCCAAGGGAGTGCCGTGCGGTCCCATCCTCAATATCAAGGAGACCTTCGAGAACGAGCAGGTGCAGCACCTGGGCCTGGCCGTGCCGGTCAAGCACCACGCGCTCGGCGAGATGCGCCTGCAGCGCCCGCCTGCCACGCTGTCGCGCACCCCGGCCTCGGTGCGCACGGCTGCTCCCGATATCGGCGAGCACACCGACGAGATCCTCGGCGAGCTTGGATTCTCCGCCGAGGACATCAAAGGGCTGCGCGCCGACAAGGTCGTGTAGGCGCATGACCGAGCATTTCTCGCCGGCCGAGGTCGCGGCGCTCCTCGAGAGCGCGATGACGATCATTCGCGCCGAGGTGGACGCGCTGCCCAAGGCCGTGGCCACCTTTCATCCGGACGAGGTCGAGTGGTCGGTCAACGAGGTGATCGGCCACCTGATCGAGGCGGAGCGGCGCGGTTTCGCGGGGCGGATCAAGACCTTGCTCGCCACCAAGGATCCCCAGCTCGAGGGTTGGGACCAGAACGAGGTGACGCGGGGGCGGCGCGACGACATGAAGCCCACCGCCAAGCTCGTGGCGGAGCTCGAGCGCATGCGCACGGAGAGCGTGACTATCGTGCGCGGGCTCAAGCCCGGCGATCTCACCCGGGGCGGCCAGCATCCGAAGGTCGGCTGGCTGCGCGTGGAGGATCTCCTCCAGGAATGGGTCCACCACGACCGTAACCACATCAAGCAGATCCTGGGGAATGTACAGGCGTGGGCGTGGTCGCACATGGGCAACGCGCAGAAGTTCAGTGGCGAATAGGACGGAGGTGGAGCGATGCACGAGTACGATGCGGACGACGAGTATTCCAGTAGCGGTGACCCGGAAGAGCGGTCCATCGGCCCCGCCGTGTTCAACGACACCGTGGCCGTTCTCGTCCCCGCCGAGCCGGTGTGCCTGCGCGAAGCGGCCACCGTGCACGAGGCGGCGCAGCGCATGGTCCACGCGCGCCAGGCCGCGGTCCTCGTGGTGGACCGGGCAGGCCGGCTCGCGGGCATCTTCACCGAGCGCGATCTCCTCACGCGGGTGGTCGGCCGCGGCCTCGATCCAAAGGCCACCGCGCTGTCGGTGGTGATGACGCCCGAGCCCGAGGTGCTCGCCATCCGCGATCGCGTCGCCTACGCCGTGCACTGCATGAGCGTGGCGGGCTACCGCACCATGCCCCTCGTGGACGACGAGCGTCGGCCCATCGGCATCGTGACGGTGAGCGATGTGATCCGCTGGCTCGCCGACCTCTTTCCCACCACCGTGCTCAACCTGCCGCCGGGGGGGGATACCCTCAAGCGCCCCGGCCAAGTCGACTCCGGCTAGGGGGCAGGCGGTCGATAAGGGCCCATCTGCTTCGTTGGCGCCCTCGGCCGCGGGCTCAACGTACCAAGGGTACGCCTCGCCCGCGGCCTTCGGGCGCCGCCTCGCAGCTGGACCCTTCTCGGCCGCCTGCCGCGCGCGTGGCAGATGACCCATCCAGACCGTCTGCCGCTCGCTTGATGTTCTTTCAATTGGCGCGCGGGAAGCCGGATGGGGGAGGGGGGCAGCTCCGTAGACCCGTATCTTCTGCGTGTCGTCGAAGCCGCAAACGCAAATCTCGTGGCGGGCCAGAGACTCCCCAACGGCATGCGGCTCAACGTGGTCTACGGAGCTGTCCCCCTCCCCCGTCCGGCGCATAAAAGCCGAACCACCGACAGGGGGCGACTAGCTATTCATTTCCTTGATGAGGGCCTGGAGGCGGGGGTCGTCGAGGGAAGGCTGGAACGCGGGATAGAGCTGAGTCCGGTCGCAGATCCCCGCGTAACGCTCGCGCAGCCGCGCGCCCACCGTTTCCCAGGTGGCCGTCACCGCGAAGTGGTCCAGCGTCTCGTCGCTGATCAGGTCCGCCATCCCCTTCCAGTCCCCCTCGAGGCTCTTGGCGTGGAGGCGCGGCACCAGATGGTCGAGCCCGTGCACCGCGAGCACCGCCTGATAGGTTCGAGTGGATGCGTAGAAGGCGATCTGCTGCTTCACCGCCTGCCGGCTCCGCTCGAGCTCGTCCTTGGTGTCGCCCAGCACCACCATGGTGGAGGCGCGGAAGGTGAAGTCCTTCCGCGTGCGCCCCGACGCGCGCAGCCCCTCCGCGACGGCCGGGTGTATCACCTCGCGCAGGTACGTCGGGCTGTGGAAGGAGTGCACGTGGAGGCCGTCGCAGATCTCCCCCGCCATGCGCGCCATGTACGGGTTCACGGCCGCGATGTACACGGGGATGCGCGGATGCTCGATGGGCCCGGGGTTGAAGAAGGGCGTCATGAGGTCGAAGCGATAGGACTGCCCGCGGAAGTTGAGCGGGGTGCCGTGTTGCCAGGCATCCCAGATCGCGCGGAGGGCCAGGATCACCTCGCGCAGCCGCGGCCCCGGCGGCCCCCACTTGATCCCAAAACGGCGCTCGTTGTGCGCCTTCACCTGCGTGCCCAGACCGAGCACGAAGCGGCCGCCCGAGACCTTCTGCAGATCCCAGGCGGTGTGGGCCATGATCATGGGGCTGCGCGGGAAGGCCACGGCGATGGCCGTGCCGAGCTGCACGCGCGTGGTATTGGCGGCGGCCACCGCCAGAGGCATAAAGGGGTCGTGCTTGGTCTCCGCCGACCAGAGCGCCCCCACCCCCAGCTCCTCCGCACGCCGCGCATAGGCGGGGATCTCGCGGAGGTCGAACGTCATGAAGCCGAGATCGAGCTTCAGGCTCACGAACCGCTCAGTATTTGTAGATCGAGAACTCGATCTCCTTCTCCGTGATGAACTCGAGGAGCACGGGAATGCCTTCCTCCGTCTTCTTCACCGCGCGCTGGATGGCGGGCACGATGTCGCCCGGCTCGGTGACGCGCTCGCCGTGGCCTCCGAAGGCCTTGGCCATGTCGGCGTAGTTGCCCGAGATGTCCGTGCTGCGGTACTTCTCGGTGGCCGCCTTCATGATGGGCAGCTCGATGGCCATGGAGAAATTGTTGAGGAGCACGGAGAGAATCGGGATGCGCTCGCGCACCGCCGTCTCGAAGTCCATGCCCGTGAAGCCGATGGCCGCGTCGCCCCACACGTTGATGCAGAGCTTGTCCGGGTGGGCGAGCTTGGCTCCCATGGCGAGGCCGAGACCGTAGCCGAGCTGGGTCGTCTTGCCCCAGCCGATATAGGAGAGCGGCTCCGTACACTCCCAGAAGGGCGAGATCTGATCGCGGGGGCTTCCCGCGTCGTGGGTGATGATGGTGCGCGCGGGGTCGACGGTCTGCAGGAGATCCCGGATCACCCGATAGGGCGAGATCGGCTTGGCGTTCGAGGTGAGCTTGGGCATCCACTGCGCCATCCACTCCGCCTTGAGACGCTTGATCTCGGCGGTCACGGCCGGTCCGCGACCGCGAGGCTTGCCCTTCAGCCGGTCCCTCACCTCGACGAGCAGGGCATCGAGGGTGAGGGCGGCGTCGCCGATCAGCGCGTGCTCGGCCCGCACGTCCTTGTTCACGTCGGCCGGGTCCAGGGTCGAGTGGATGATGGTCTTGCCCTTGGGCATGGCCACGCCGTAGTTGGTGGTAGCGAAGCTGCAGCCGATGCCGAAGATCACGTCCGAGTTCTTCAGGAACTCGTGGAGCTGCTTCGACACCGAGCGGCCGCCCGAGCCCAGCGACAGCGGATGATTCTCGGGGAAAGCGCTCTTGCCCTGCAAGCTCGTGGTCACCGGCGCCTCGAGGAGCTCGGCGAGCTGGCGCAGCTGGCTCCAGGCCTCGGCGTAGTGGACGCCCTGGCCCGCGTAGATGACGGGTCGATCGGCCGCCACCAGCGCCGCCGCCGCCGTAGACACGGCCTGGGGGTCCGGTCCGTAGCGCATGCGCGGCGCCACCACGTAGTCGAGGGGCTCCGCGATCTCCTCCTGGAAGACGTCGACGGGGAATTCGACGAGGACGGGGCGCGGGCGCCCGTTCTTGACCTGGGTGAAGGCGCGGCGCATGGCGTCCGGCACCTGATCGGACATGATCACCTGCTCGATCCACTTGGTCACGTGCCGGTAATTGAGCGATGAGTTGAAGTTGGGCGGGATGTTCGTGAGGCGCCGAGGATAGCCGCCGGGCAGCACCACGATGGGCACGGAGTCGCCGTAGGCCTGGGCCACGCCGCCGAAGGCGTTCTCGGAGCCGGGGCCATGCTGCATGGTAAAGACGCCGATGCGCTTGCCGGAGGTGACGCGGCTGACCGCGTCGGCCATGTGCAGGCCCGTGCGCTCCTGGCGCACGATGATGGTGCGGATGTCGGCCTGGGCGGCCGCCTCGATGATGGAGTTGACCGGATATCCGATGAGGAACTTGACCCCTTCGCGCTTCAGGATCTCCGCGACCGCCGCGACCGCCTTCATGGGCTCTCCTTATGAGGGTAGGGGTGCAGGTGACGACGCCGGCCATGCTACCATGTCCGGCCGGAGCACACATATGAGCGACCGCGAGATCATCTGGCGTCCCACCCCCGAGCGCATCGAGTGCGCGCGGATCACGCAGTTCATGCGCAAACACGGCCTCGCCTCGCTGGACGAGCTCCTGAAGAAGAGCGTCGACGACCCCGAATGGTACTGGGACGCCGTCTCCAAGGATCTGGGTTTCCGCTGGATGAAGCCCTACACGCGCGTGCTCGACACCTCGCGCGGGATCGCGTGGCCACGATGGTTCGAGGGGGGCCTCATGAATCTCTCGGACAACTGCGTGGACCGCCACGTGGACGCGGGTCGCGGCGAGCAGCCGGCCATCGTGTGGGAAGCAGAAAACGGCGAAGTCCGCACCTGGACCTATCGCGAGCTGTCGCGCGAGGTCAATCGCCTCGCCAATGTTCTCAAGCGGCTCGGTGTGGGGGCGGGGGACTCGGTGGGGCTCTTCCTGCCCATGTGCGCGGAGGCGGCCATCGCCCTCATGGCGATCTGCCGCATCGGCGCCATCTACTCGCCGTCCTTCTCCGGCTACGGCGCCCAGGCCGTGGCGGCCCGGCTCGAGGACTGCGACGCCAAGGTGCTCATCACCGCCGACGGCTTCTCGCGCCGCGGTCAGACCGTCAGGATGAAGGAGACGGCGGACGAGGCGGCGGCCCTCTCGCCTTCGGTGAAGCACCTCCTCGTGCTCAAGCGCGCCGGCCGCGCCGTGCCGTGGACGCCCGGGCGCGACGTGTGGTGGCACGAGGCCGCCGCGCGCGAATCGGACGAATGCCCCGCGCTCCCCGTGGAGGCCGACCGCCCCTGCTGCATCACGTATACGTCGGGGACCACGGGCAAGCCGAAAGGCGTGATCCTGACCCAGGGCGGGCTTCAGATGAAGATCGGCCACGACGCCGGCTATCTCTTCGACTTGGGTTCGTCGGACCGCTTCTTCTGGCTCACCGACATGGGCTGGGTCATGGGCACCATTCTCATCCTGGGCGGGCTCACGAACGGCGCCACCCTCGTCCTCTTCGAGGGTACGCCCGACTATCCCAAGCCCGACCGTCTGTGGGCGGTGGCCGAGCGCCACCGCGTCAGCGTGATGGGACTCTCGCCGACCGCGGTGCGTGCCCTCATGCCGCACGGTACGGAGTGGCCGCTTCGGCACGAGCTCTCGGAGCTTCGCATCTTCGGCTCGACGGGCGAGCCGTGGAATCCCGAGCCCTACCGCTGGGTCTTCGAGCATGTCGGGCGCGGCGCGGTGCCCATCATCAACTATTCCGGCGGCACGGAAATTTCGGGCGGCATCGTCACGTCCTTTCCCATTGCGCCGATCAAGCCCTGCTCCTTCAACGGCCCCACGCCCGGCATGGCCGCCGACGTGTTCGGCGACGACGGCCGGCCGATCCGCGGCCAGGTGGGCGAGCTGGTCATCACCAAGCCGTGGCCGGGTATGACCGCCGGCTTCTGGAAGGATCCGGATCGCTACCTCGAGACCTACTGGTCGCGCTGGCCCGACGTCTGGGTGCACGGCGATTGGGCCTATATAGATGAGGACGGCTTCTGGTTCGTCACCGGCCGGTCCGACGACACGCTCAAGATCGCGGGCAAGCGCGTGGGCCCGGCCGAGGTCGAGTCGGTGCTGGTGAGCCATCCCGCGGTGGCGGAAGCCGCGGCCATCGGCGTGCCCCATGAGATCAAAGGCGAGGCCGTGGTCTGCTTCGCTTTTTTTTGTACGGGCACCGCGCCCACCGAGAAGCTCCGTACGGAGATCTCGGATCTCGTCGCGCATCAGATGGGCAAGGCGCTCAAGCCCGAGCGCGTGCTCTTCGCCGCCGAGCTGCCCAAGACCCGCAGCGCCAAGATCATGCGACGCGTGATCCGCGCCACTCACTTGGGCAAGGACCCGGGCGATCTCTCTTCGCTCGACAATCCGGGCGGCGTCACCGCCATTAGCGAGGCGCGCTAGCAAACCTGTTGCGTTCGCAGCAAATTCTGCATGTGCCCGCCGGGGCTCGGTCTCCAAAATCCGTTGGGCGACTGACCACGCGCGCCATCCAAAAGGTGCGGCGTTGTACCCTCGTGCTCCGCAACTATCGGAATTCGTGGAATGTCGATCCGCGGCCCGGCAACGGTACGTCGCTTGCTATACATGGGATCAAGGAAAACAACATGCGAACTAAACTTCGGCGGCCCGAATCGCGTAGACGTCCCCGGACCAAGGTCACCTGGCCCGTGATGGTGGAAGTTGGCGATCGTGTCCTCCATGGTGAAACGGTTGACGTGAGTCAATTCGGCGTCAAGGTGCGCCTCGCGGAGCGCCTGCAAGACGCCACGCTGGCCAAGCTGCACATCACCCCGTCCGAGGGCTGTCCGGTGGACGCCCAAGCCATCGTCTGGCGAATGGACGAGGACGGGCCGGTCTTCCTCTTTCTCAAGAAAGCGCCCTCGGTCCTCATAGAAGACACGGGCCAAGGCTCGCCCGTGTCGCGTGTCCTCACCGTCCTCGTGGTCGACGACGATCTCGGGGTGAGCTCGTTTGCCCGGGACACCTTGGGGTCGGCGGGATATCTGGTCCTCTCCACCGACGATCCGGTGGAGGCCATTCGCATGGCGAGAGACAGGGAAGGCGAGATCGATCTCCTGCTCGTGGACGTGGTCATGCCCCTGATGGATGGTCGCGAGCTGGCTCGACGCGTGGTCGAGCTCCGTCCCCAGATCAAGGTCCTCCTCATGTCGGGATACGAGATGGCCGCGCTCAGAGAGGCGAAATGGCCGTTCATCGCCAAGCCCTTCGGCGTCACGGAGCTCATCGAGAAGATCGAGGAATGCACCACCACGAAGAGGCGGCCGTCGGTCTTCGCGGTTCCCCGCCCGTCTCCTCACCGGTCAATGGAGCGGGCGGCAAGCCCGAGCGCCCTGTGACCTGCCGGCACGCCAAATGGCCCTCACAGACATAGGGCTGCGGCCTCCCGTCAGCTCCGGACGCACGCTGGAGAGCACGCTGGCCGTTCCTCCCGTGGCGCGCCACCGGTTGGGTGAGATTCTCCTCGCCGAAGGCTCGATCACCGAGGCGCAGCTCGAGCATGCCCTCACCCAGCAGGAAAGCGTCAAGCTTCCCCTCGGCAAGATCCTCCTCAAGCTCAACTACATCACCGACGAGACCATGCGGCAGGCCCTGAGCAAGCAGCTCAAGATTCCCTTCATCGACCTGGAGAAGGTGACCATCGATCGGCGGCTCGCCCGCGTGATCAACCGGAGCTACGCGCGGCGCCATTCCGTGCTGCCCATCGCCCAGGTCGGCCGCACCCTGACCGTCGCCATGGACGATCCCACGGCGGCGGGGGTGATCGACGAGCTGATGCAGCTCACGAGCTTTGGCATCACCGTGGTCACCTCCTCGAACCGGGCCATCCAGCGAGCGTTCCGCCGTCTCTATGAAGACGCGCCTCCGAGCGGCATCGAAAGCGTCGACGCCCAACTGATCACTCCCGCGGGTTCCCCGGCGGAAGCCGGGCCGCATCAGAGCTCGGTGGACGCCATCGACGAGCGGGCGACCCGGCGCGCGGACGAGCTCTTCCGTCAGATCCTCTTCCGGGCCCTCGAGAGCAACTGCAGCGACATCCATATCGAGATGCTGCCCTCGGGTCTCCACGTGCGCTATCGCATCGACGGGGTGCTGCATCAGCCTCACTTCGGGAAGCTGCAGGACAATCTCGATCAGAACATGCGGGAGATCACGTCGCGCATCCGGATTCTCTGCAAGCTCGACATCGCGGAACGACGGCGGCCGCAGGACGGCAGCTTCCAGGTGTCGGTCAATCGCGCGGGGAGCAAAGTCACCATCGACCTGCGCGTCTCCGTCATTCCGAGCTACTCGGGGGAAAGCGTGGTCATCCGGATCCTCGATCAGACACGGGCGCCCCGCTCTATCGCCGGGCTCGATCTCTCGCCCGTGGTGGCCAGCCGCCTCGAGGAGCTGCTCCGGCGCCCCACCGGCATCTTCCTCGTCACGGGGCCCACCGGATCGGGCAAGTCGACGACCCTCTACGCCTGTCTGATGAAGCTTCACCGGCCGGAGGTTCGCATCCTCACCGCCGAGGATCCCGTGGAGTACGTCTACGACGAGCTGAGTCAGTCGGAGGTCAACGACGAGATCGGCAATACCTTTGCCGCCTATCTCCGGTCGTTTCTTCGCCACGACCCGGAGATCATCATGCTCGGGGAGATTCGCGACCAGGAGACGGCGGAGATGGCCTTCCGCGCCGCCCAGACGGGCCATCTGCTCTTGAGCACGCTCCACACCAACAGCGCCATCGCCGCCCTCCCGCGCCTGCTCGATCTCAAGATCGAGTCGTCCCTCATTGCCTCGTCGCTCATCGGCGTCATGTCACAGCGGCTGGTCCGCCGGAACTGTGCCGCGTGCCGGCAGGAGTATGCGCCGTCCCCCGCGGCTCTCCGCGAGTTCTTCGAGACCGTGCCGGCCGACCTAAAGTTCTATCAGGGCGCGGGGTGCGCCGACTGCGGATTCAGCGGCTACAAGGGCCGGATGATGGTCGCCGATCTCTGGGTACCCGACGATCAGGATACCGCGTTGATTACCCGGCAAACACCCTTCGACGAGATGTGCGAGAGTGCCCGGCGCACCACCTTCTGTATGGCCCAGGATGCCCGCGGGCGCCTCGAGGCGGGCACCACCACCGTGGAGGAGCTGCTCCGGGTGTTGCCCTACTCCGCCATCATGGAGCATCGTCGGCGATTTTCTAGCTGAAGCGACCTCGGCTTTCGGGTATACGGAAGGGGATGCGGGCTCGTTCGAGCTTCCCCGTGGTGGCGCTGGTCGTTTTCGTTGCGCTCGTGGCCAGCTGCGCGACACACGCCACGTTGGCCAAGCCGGGACTGGCCGGGGTGGAGCATATCCTCGTCATCTACGCGGAGAATCGGAGCTTCGACCACCTCTACGGCCTTTTCCCGGGCGCCAACGGCCTCGCCAACGCCACGCCGTCGCAATACATGCAGGTCGACCGCGACGGCAAGGTCCTGGCCAGGCTACCCGCCGTCTGGAACGGCAAGAGTGCGAGCCCGGACTTCCCGACGGATCTGCCGAACAAGCCGTTTCGCATCGACGCGCCACCCATCAGCCGGCCGCTCTCCGTGCCCACGCGCGACCTCGTCCACCGCTTCTACCAGAACGTGGAGCAGATCAACGGCGGCCGCAACGACCGGTTCGTGGGGGCCTCGGACGCGGGAGGGCTGGTCATGGGCTACTACGACGGCTCGACCCTGCCGCTCTGGCAGTGGGCCAAGGACTACGTCCTCGCCGACAATTTTTTCATGGGAGCGTTCGGCGGCTCGTATCTCAACCATTTCTGGTTGGTGTGCGCCTGCACTCCGGAGGACCGTGACGCCCCCGCGGCGATGCGCGCGCAGCTCGACGAGCGCGGCTGGCTCAGGACCCGAGCCGGCTCGCCCCCCTCCGTGCTCAGCGGCCCGCCGGTATTCCTGGACGGCGAGATCACGCCCGACGGCTACTCGGTCAACACGGCGCAGCCGCCCTGGCAGCCGTCACGGGTGCCCCCGGCCAGGGGCGGCGATTCACGGGGGACCGATCCGAAGCGCCACACGCTGCCGCCGCAGTCGCAGAAGACCATCGGCGACACCCTGACCGCAAAGGGCGTGACGTGGGCGTGGTACGCGGGCGCGTGGAACGCGGCCCTCCAGGACGGGATGCAGGCGCCCGAAGCGCCGCGCCGGGTCATCGCGACCAACGTGAATGGCGCGCCGTACTTCGCCCCGCACCACCAGCCCTTCAACTACTTCGCCCGCTTCGCGCCGGGCACCGCGGATCGCGAGCGCCACCTCAAGGACTACGCGGAGCTGGTGGCGGCCATCGAGCAGGGGACGCTCCCCCAAGTCGCCTTCTACAAGCCGCAGGGCACCTTGAATGAGCATCCCGGCTATACGGACGTCCTGTCGGGAGACATCCACATCGCCGAGCTGGTGAGCCTGATCAAGGCGAGCCCGCTCTGGTCCTCCACCGCCATCATCATCACGTACGACGAGAACGGCGGCTTCTGGGACCATGTGGCGCCGCCCGCCGGCGATCGCTGGGGACCGGGCACGCGCATTCCCACTTTGATCATCTCGCCGCGCGCGAGGCGCGGCTTCGTCGATCACACGCTCTACGACACCACGTCCATCATCAAGCTCATCACGCGGCGTTTCGGACTCGAGCCGCTCCCCGGCGTGCGCCCGGGCGCGGGTGACCTCTCGGCCGCCTTCGAGTAACCGCTCCGCCGCTCAGAGCTCCACGACGGCCCGCCCGGTGATTTCGCCGTGCGCGAGGGCCTCGCACGCCTCGTTGATCTGCTCCAGGGGATAGCGGCGCGTCACGAGCTCATCGAGAGAGGCAGCCGGTGAAGCCACGGCGCGCGTCTTCATAAGCGGCCTGCCGCGCCCTCGCCCGGAGGGGGCGCCACCACGTCCTCGTAGCGGTGGCGCTTCGTGATGAGCCCCGCGTGCTGGAAGACGTCGAGGGCCACCTCGAAGGCGGGACGGGTGATCTCCACGTGCGGCGTCCAGCAGCCGAGCTTCTGGTAGTAGGCGATGGTGGCGGTGAGCACCGCGCGGTCGATCCCGGGGAAGAAGGACGCCTCGGCCTCGGCCACGCGCGCGGCGGGTGTGGCGAGAAGCCAGGCGCGCGCCTCGCGATAGGCGCGCGTGAAGCGCTTCGCCGCATCCGTGCCGAGCCACTCGCGAGTGGCGGCGAGGCTCGAGAAGGCGCAGGGACCGATGGCCTCGCCCACCGACGCGACCACGTGGCCCACCTTGTCGTGCTCGAGCTGCTGCGGCGCCGGTCCCTGCTGGTGAATATAGTCGCCCTCGCCCTTGCGAAAGGCCGCGTCCATCTGGCCGCTCGGCACGTCCACGGCCTGAATGGTCTTGTAGTCGAGGCCGCGCCGGTGACAGGCGTACTTGAACATGGCGAGCGGCTGGCCGCCGTGATCGACGAGCACCGTCTTGCCCGCGAGCTTCTGCCAGGTGAAGCCGGGATCGGCGGCGCGGCCCGTGAGGAAGAAGCCGTCCCTCTCGTTGATCTGGGCGAAGTGCATGGCGGGCGGGGTCTGTCCCTTCTCGAGAGGGCCGAAGCCCTGGGAGGGCGCGGACTGGCACACGTGCACCGTGCCGTTCACGACGCCCTCGATGGCCGACCTGCCTGCCCGCGCCACCGAGTGTTGCGGCGCGAAGCCCTCGGCCTCGAGAAAGCCGCCCGCGATGGTGGCGATCAGGGGCGAGTAGAAGGCGGAAAAGCGCGTGAACTGTATGCTGATCGGCTCGCTCATCCGGTCTCTCCTTGTGACGGGAAGACTACGGGCGCTTGAGCTTCACGTCTTCGTAGGGGGGCGGAGTAGGCATGACCGGGGATGAGGGAGAGCCCGGGCTCCTCTACTCGAGGGCCGATGGCCCACAGGAAGGCCATAGGGGCCCGCGCCGATCGGCGCTTTCTTGAAGCCCTCCTCGCCGACCTTCTCCACGTACTTTCTCGGCACCACCCACGCCGCCCCTGACGCCGTGGTGCCGTAGAAGGTCATGAAGTCCGGCCAGGGCTCCTTCAAGACGAAGCGCACGCGACCCGGGTCCGGCGTCTGGATGTCCTTGACCCCGTCCTTGAGAAGCTTGGCCGCGGCGCCCCGATAACGCTCGAAGGAGAACTTCACGTCGTCGGCCGTCACGGCGTCCCCGTTGTGGAAGCGGGCATTCTTTCGCAGCACGAATTCATAGACGAGCCCGTCGCGCGACACCGTCCACGACTCGGCGAGGCTCGGCCCGGTCACCACGCCCGTCATGGGCTTCACCACGGCATCGTGCAGGGCGTACAGGACGAGAAACGGCGTGAGGAGGGCTTCCGTTTCCGCGGGGTCGAGCCAGCGCGAGGCGAGCGTCACGTGAACGCCCCAGGTCATGGTGCCTTCGGGCGCGGCGGAGACCGGGCCGGGCAGCAACACCGGGACGGACAGCGTGACGAGCAGGGCAAGGCCGATCCGGGCTGAGCGCATGGCGTCTCCTTGGCGCGAGAGTACGCGGGGGCTGCTGGCCTGTCCAGCCGGCGCAGCAGGCATAGGCTGCACGATCTTCACGGGTCTCTCCCGCCGCGGAGTAAGATCGGAGCGTGCGAGGAGGGCGCGAGCCATGTCCACGGGGCACGCAACGAATGTCACGCTGCACGCGGTGCTGGCCCTGGCCGGTCATTAGAGGCGGCCGAAATTCCTGAAGCCTCCCGGACCCTCCTGCTCCACCCGCCGTTTGCCTTCCTGTCGTCGTCCCGCGTTTTCGCCAGCGTCGGCTTCCAGATGCTGGGCGTGGCGGTGGGCTGGCAGCTCTACGAGCTGACGGGGAGCGCGCTCGATCTGGGACTGGTCGGCCTCGTGCAGTTCGTGCCGACGATCCTGCTCACTCTGGTTGTCGGCCAGGTCGCCGATCGCTGCGATCGCCGTCTCGTGGTCATCGTGTGTGAGATCGCGAAGGCGGCGGCCGCGGCGGCGCTGGCCTTCGGCTCCCTCGGCGGCTGGCAAAGCCGGGCGAGCATCTTCACTCTCGTGGGGCTCCTGGGAGCGGCTCAGGCGTTCGAGAACCCCGCCATGACCGCCCTCGTGCCCGAGGTGGTGTCCCGTCAACTCATCACCAAGGCCATGGCATGGGTCATCTCGGCGGGCCAGACGGCCCAGATCGTCGGCCCCGCGCTCGGCGGGCTGCTTTACGCGCTCGGGCCGAGCGCTGCCTACTCCACGGCGGGCGCCATGTTCATCCTCGCCGGCGCGTTCGCCGCGGCGATACGGATCGAGCGCACGGCGCGCGCGCGCGAGCCCCTCACGCTCGAGACGGTCTTCTCCGGGGTGGCCTTCATCTGGAGCCGGCGGGTGCTGCTCGGCACGATGTCGCTCGATCTCTTCGCGGTGCTGCTCGGCGGCGCCACCGCGCTCTTGCCCGTCTATGCGCGGGACATCCTGCATACGGGCCCGGCCGGGCTGGGGATTCTCCGCTCGGCGCCGGCGGTGGGAGCGCTCGCCACCTCCGTGCTCCTCGCCCACTATCCGCTGGAGCGACGGATCGGTCCGACCCTGTTCCGCTCGGTGATCGTCTTCGGCGTGGCCACCGTGGCGTTCGGGGTGTCCACCAATTTCATGTTGTCGATGGTCGCCCTCACCGTCCTGGGGGCGGCCGACGTGGTGAGCATGGTCATCCGGGTTTCCCTCGCGCAGATCCGCACTCCCGACGGGATGCGGGGACGGGTGAGCGCGGTGCAATCGCTCTTCACGGGCACCTCCAACCAACTCGGCGCCTTCGAGTCGGGCCTGGCCGCGGCGCTGCTCGGCGCCGTTCCCGCCGTTCTCCTCGGAGGACTGGGCACCCTGGCGGTAGCCGGGCTGTGGATGATTCTCTTTCCCGAGTTGCGGCGGCTCGGCCGGTTCGAGGAATGATCAGGCCGAACCGACCAGCCGCCGACCCCGAACCACCTTGACGGCGCGCACGCGGCGCTCGTAGCATACGGCGCCACCGCATGCGCAGCTATGTTGTCCGCCGGATCCTGCTCTTCATTCCCGCCTTGATCGGGGCGTCCATGCTGATCTTCGTCCTCATGCGGCTCGTGCCGGGGGACATCGCGGAGATCCTCGTCTACCAGACGGGCTCGGAGACGAGCGGCGTGCAGCAGAAGCAGATCCAGCAGATCCGCCAGGAGCTGGGCCTGAACCAGCCGGTGGCCATCCAGTACCTCTCGTGGATCGGGGGGGCCGTGCGCGGCGACTTCGGCAAGTCCTATACCCAGCGCCGGCCCGTGTGGGACATCCTCCGCGAGCGCTTTCCCCGCTCGATGGAGCTGGCCATCCTCACCCTCGCCATCGCTCTCGTGTGGGCCATTCCCCTCGGGGTGATCTCCGCCGTGCACCAGAACCGGCCCATCGACTACCTGGCGCGCATCGCGAGCCTGAGCGGGCTCAGCCTGCCTCTGTTCGTGACGGGCGCCCTCATCCTCTACGGCCTCGTGCGCGTCTTCCACTGGATCCCGCCCCTCGAATTCGTGCCCTTCAGTGAGAGCCCGGTGGAGAACCTCAAGCAGCTGATCTGGCCCGCCCTCGCCCAGGCCTACTACATCAGCGCGCCCATCACGCGCCTCACCCGCTCGCAGATGCTCGAGGTGATCCGCCAGGACTACGTGCGCACGGCGCGCGCCAAGGGCCTCGCGGAGCGGGCCGTGGTCTATCGCCACGCCCTCCGGAACTCGCTCCTGCCCGTGGTGACCTTCGTGGGCTGGTGGGGCGGTCGCCTGCTCGGCGGGCTCGTCATCATGGAGATCATCTTCGTTGTCCCCGGGATGGGCACGGCCCTCGTCCAGGCGGTGAGCCAGCGCGACTATCCGACCGTGCAGGCCATGGTCTTCGTCATGGCGCTGGTGTTCCTCGTCGTGAACCTCCTCGTGGATCTGGTCTATGTATGGCTCGATCCGCGGATTCACTATGCGTGACCTGTCCGTCGCGCTCGGCCGCCTCCTCCGCCGCCAGCCGCTGGGCGCGGCGGGCGGACTCATCGTCCTCGCCCTGATCCTCGTGGCCCTGCTCGCCCCGCGGCTCGCTCCCCACGGTCCCAAGGACGCGGCGTTTGCGCCGTACCTGCCGCCCAGCGCGGAATTCCCCATGGGCACGGATCAGGTCGGGCGCGACGTGATGAGCCGCGTGATCTGGGGCGCGCGGCTGTCTCTCTACGTCGGGCTGGTGTCCGTGGTCTTCGGCATCACCGCGGGGTCGCTGTGGGGGGCCGTCACCGCCTACCTGGGCGGCGCGGCCGACACGGGCAGCCAGCGCGTGGTGGACGCGGTCATGGCCCTGCCCCCCATCATCCTCGCCTTGGCCCTGATGGCGGCGCTCGGCCAGTCGGTGAACAATGTCATCCTCGCCCTCGTGGTGTTGCTCACCCCGACGGCCGCCCGCACCATCCGATCGGTGGCCCTCGGCGTGGTCGCCTCTCCGTACATGGAAGCCGCCCGCGCCGTCGGCGCCTCGCGGTGGCGCATCATCTGCCGCCATCTCATCCCGAACTGCCTCGCCGCCTACATCGTGCTCGTCACCACCAATGTCTCCTACGCCATCGTGGTGGAGGCGTCGCTGAGCTTCATCGGGGCAGGGGCGCCGCCGGACGAGCCTTCGTGGGGCGGGATGCTCACGGCGGGAATACAGGCGCTGGAGACCGCGCCCTGGATGGTATTCTTTCCCGGACTCACCATCAGCCTGGCCGTATTCGGGCTGAATCTCTTCGGCGATTCGATTCGAGACGTCACCGACCCGCGCCTGCGGGGCGGTCTCGGCTGACACGGACAAAGGAGCCCGATCAATGACGACCGCGAAGGCTCGCCGCATCCTCGCCGCACTCGCGCTGCTCACGGCCCTCGCCGTTCCCGGAGTCGAGGCGCAGGACAAGCCGCGCCCGGGGGGCATTCTGACCTGGTTCGACTACGGCGATCCAGGTCGCCTCGACGTGCACGCCGAGTCTCCCCTCGTCGTCCAGCAGGCCACGGCCGGCGTCTACAGCGGCGTCCTCCACTACGATCCCGACGATCCATCCAAGATCGCGGGAGACCTCGCCGAGCGCTGGACGGTCTCGCCCGACGGCAAGACGTACACGTTCTACCTGCGCAAGGGCGTCAAGTGGCACGACGGCCAGCCCTTCAGCTCGGCCGACGTGAAGGCTTCGTTCGACCGCATCCTGAACCCTGAGTTCCAGAGCCCCAAGTGCGGGGCATCCCTCAAGCCCATGGTGGCCGGCGTCGAGGTCATCGACGCCAACATCGTGCAGTTCAAGCTCAAGTTCCCCGCCGCGCCCTTCCTGCCTTCGCTCGCCTCGGCATGGTGTCGCGTGGCCGCCAAGCACATTCTCGCCAAGTACGGCGATCTCAATCAGCCCGAAGCGCAGATCGGCACGGGGCCGTTCAAGTTCAAGAAGTACGAGCGCGGCAGCGTCATCGAATGGGAGAAGAACCCGAACTACTTCATCCCCGGTCTGCCCTATCTCGATGGCGTCAAGCAGTTCATCCTCGTGGGCGGTCCCACCCAGCTCGCCGCGGCCAAGGCGAGCAAGATCATGCTGTGGGACGCCTGGCCTCCCATGCGCAAGACCCAGGCCGACGAACTGGCGCGGGCGCGGCAAGACGTGGACATCTATCAAGCGTCCATCAACACCATCTTCCTCGTCTATCTCAACTCGCAGAAGCCGCCCTTCAGCAACCCCGACCTGCGCCGCGCCGTGAACCTGGCCATCGACCGCCAGGAGCTGGTGGCCAAGGCGCTCGAAGGCGCGGGCGTGCCGTGCGCCATCCTCGATCCGAAGCTGTCCGGCGATCTCGCGCTGCCCCTCGACGAGGTCAACAAGATCCCGGGCTGCCGCCAGCCCAAGGACGGAGACATCGCCGAGGCGAAGAAGCTCGTGGAGAAGCACTATCCGAGCGGCGTGGACATCGAGGTGGCGGTGCGCTCGGTGGGCAACTACGTGGACCGCGCCCAGCTCGTCATCGCCCAGCTTCGCAAGATCGGTATCCGCGGCACCCTCAAGGCGCACGAGAGCGCGGCGGGCTACGCGGCCTGGGGCAAGGGCGACTTCACGATGATCGCCACCCAGGACCGCGCCATGGACGTCAACGATGCGTCAGGCGTCTTCCACATCGCCTACACGACCGAGGGCGGGAGCAACTACGGCCGCATGGCCGATCCCAAGGTGGACGAGCTGGCGGAGCGCGCGCTGAAGGAATCGAACCGCGACAAGCGCCGCCAGGCCTACTGGGAGCTCCAGCGCTATATCTTCTCGCGCGGGGACACCCCGACCATCGCGGTGGCGTGGGTGGAAGGGTGGTTCTTCACCGACAAGAAGCTGCGGAACTACAAGCCGGGGCTCACCACCTACGACAACAACACGTTCATGAAGGTGTGGCTCAGCCAGTAGCCGCGAATGGACGCCATCACCTTCTTCCTGAGCCGCTACGGGGACCTGCACACGGGCCTCGTGGACGGGCTCCTCGCCAAGCTGCCCGAGGCGCATCTGCGCACTCGGCCCCATCCGGGAGTGAACACCGTCGCGTGGCTCTTGTGGCATTCGGCGCGCATCGAGGATGTTGCCGTCAACCGGTTCCTCGCCGACAGACCGCAGGTGCTGGACGACGGATGGTTCGAGCGTCTCGCGGTCGCGCGTCGCGACGTCGGGACCGGCATGAGCGACGCGGAGGTGGACGAGCTCAGCGCGCGGATCGACCTCCAGGCATTGCGCGGCTACTGGGACGCGACGAGCGTCCGGACGCTCGCGCTCGTCGAGACGCTGCGCGGGAGTGACCTCGAGGCGACGGTGCCGGGCGAGCGCGTCAGGAGCGTCGTCCGCTCGGAGAGCGCGGTCGCCCCTGGTGTCGAGTGGCTCACGGAGTTCTGGGCCGGCGGCCGGAGCCGCGCGTGGATTCTTGCCCAGACGGCGCTGCTGCATCCATACGGCCACTACTACGAGGCGCGCGTCGCGGCGGGCCTCTGGGGCGCGCGCAGCCTCTGATTCCGTGCGCGGGCTGGGAGTCGGCCGAGCCGCTTGGCCGGCTCGGTCTGCGCCAGCGGGCGCCGCTTGCTCCCGCCGCGATGCCACGGCTGATACGGGCGTCACCCGTCGGATACACTTTGCGGACTCCGACCCGCTCGGCTATGTTCTGGCCGCACGAACAAAGGGGGGTGGTGTGAGCATGGCCCTCGCCATTCGGTCGAACAGCAAGATCTCCTATTCGATCCTGTCCGCCGGCGCATTCACGGCGACGCTCGCCGTCCGCGAAACCAGTCCGGCCCACGCCCCAAAGCCGCGCCTTCTCGATCAGGTCCGCGAGGCCGTCCGCGCCCGACACTACAGTCGTCGCACCGAGAAGGCCTACATCCATTGGATCAAGCGGTACATCTTCTTCCACGGCAAGCGCCACCCGGCTGAGCTGGGCGCCTCCGAGGTCACGGCATTCCTGACCTCTCTTGCCGTTCACGACAAAGTGGCGGCCTCTACCCAGAACCAGGCTTTGAGCGCCTTGCTCTTTCTCTATCGCGAGGTGCTCAGCGTCGAGCTCCCGTGGCTCGACGATGTCATCCGGGCCAAGCGGCCGCAGCATCTGCCCGTGGTGCTCACCCGTGACGAGGTGCGTGCAGTCCTCCAGCGGCTCGATGGCGCGCCACGCCTCATGGCGCTGCTGCTGGGCGGCGCGGGACTTCGCCTGCTGGAATGCTGTCGCCTGCGCGTGAAGGACGTCGACTTCGCGACGAACCAGATCGTCATCCGCCACGGCAAGGGCGGCAAGGATCGGGTGACGATGCTGCCGGCCGCGGTCAAGGCTGCGCTGATCGCCCACCTCGAGCGCGCGCGCAAGCAACACCAAGCCGACCTCCGCCACGGCGCCGGCTGGGTCGAGCTGCCCAGTGCGCTGACGCGCAAGTACCCGAACGCCGGCCGGGACTAGGGCTGGCAATGGGTCTTCCCCGCCACGCGCATGTACGTGGACCGCCTCACCGCTCAGCGCCGTCGTCACCACCTTCACGAATCCGTTCTCCAGCGCGCGGTGAAGGATGCCGTCCGCGGCGCCGGGATTGCCAAACCGGCGACTTGCCACACCTTCCGCCACTCGTTTGCCACCCACCTGCTGGAGGAGAGCCACGACATCCGCACGGTGCAGGAGTTGCTCGGCCATTCAGACGTCAGCACCACGATGATCTACACCCACGTTCTCAACCGGGGACCGGCCGCGGTCCGCAGCCCCGCCGACCGGATGTTCCTGTCATGACCTCGGCGTCCGGGACCATCGGACTGGCCGCGGCGGTCCAGCTGATAGCTTGCAGCGCCTCGCGGTCTATCACAGCAAGGGACAGAACGCGTGCCCTGCAAGGTCGCGCAAACGCTGGTGCCGATGGAACTCGGCCCGGCCCGTTCGCCATGCTATACAGACCTATGCATCCGGATATCGCAGTTCAAGATACTGAGCGTTAGACATACAGGCGGACCGAGTCAGTCAATGAGCCATGAAGAGCGTTGGCAGCTTAGCGGAAACGCAGCGGAGTTCTACGAGCGTTACGTGAGGCTGCTCATGGAGCCCTGGGTGGGTCGGCTCGTCGCCGTCGCTGCACTCCAGCCAGCTGAGCACGTTCTGGACGTTGCCTGCGGGACGGGCTTTGTCGCGCGCTTCGCGGCCCAGCGCGTCGGGGCGGTCGGCCGAGTGGTCGGTGTCGATCTGAATGCAAGTATGATCGAGGCTGCTCGTGCGGCATCCGGTCGGGATGCGGCAACCATCATCGAGTGGCGAACCGCCGACGCCGCGGCCTTACCGTTCGAGAGTGGTACTTTCGATGTGGTCCTCTGTCAGCAGGGTGTGCAGTTCTTCCCCGATCGCCTCCTGGCACTGCGGGAGATGCGTCGAGTCCTCCGTCTCGAAGGTCGTCTGGCCTTCACGGTGTGGAGTGCCATCGGCGACACACCGTACCAGGCGACCCTCGCCGATGCGCTGGCGCGACACGTAGGTCCGGAGGCTGGCTCTGTGGCGCGAGCCCCCTGTGCGCTCCATGACGCCCGAGAATTGCATGGCCTTGTGGCCTCGGCCGGTTTTCGGAACGTGAGCGTGCGTCCAACGATCGAGATCACGAAGCTCCCATTGCCGGAGGAGTTCGTCCCTGGTCATCTGGCCGCGCTGCCAATAGCACAGGCGATCGCTCGTCTGGCACCCGATCGGCGTGCTGCTCTTCTTGAAGAGATGGCTGAAGGGCTTCGCGCCTACGTGGACGGCGACCAGTTGGTATTGCCGTCAGGTGCTAATGTCGTGACGGCAGATGTCTAACTTCACGCTCCACCGGACCGGGCGCTCGCGTTGCTCGCACCCGGCCGGTGAGCGTGGCCGTTAGCTGGACATGTCGAACGGGACGCAATGGGCGATGAAGTCCAAGAAGGGCATCGTCTTCAAGGGCATTTTCTTTCTCGGCATCATCGTCGGCAGCGCCGCGCTCCTCTTCCTGGACCGACCGTCCGTCCAGTCGGCGGCCCTCCTCGTGGTGCTCGTCTGGGCCTCCGCGCGCTTCTACTACTTTCTCTTCTACGTCCTGGAGAAGTACGTCGATCCGAGCCTCCAATACTCGGGCCTCATTGCTCTCATGACCGCGCTTGCCCGACGAAGACGCGACCGAACGTGAGCGACGTGTCCAACCCGACGACGCTCATCAGTAGTGAGCCGGCTAACCCGCCATTGCAGCGGACGGGCGCGTCGGTCGCTGCGCTCACTCTCGCGCCCGCAGCTGAACGGCAGTATCGTTGGGCGGACCATTCGTCTCCAGGGAGAAATGGTTGTGAGACCACCGATCGGTAGGCTCCCCGTCGTCGTCATCGTCCTTCTGCTGCTCGCGGCGCCGCTCGCCGCGGAGGCCCAGCCGGCGGGAACCCGGCGGATAGGTTACTTGGAAACCAGCTCACCTTCCCCAGCTCGCCTGCAGCTCTGGGAGGCATTCCGGCAGGGGCTACGCGAGCTGGGCTACCTGGAAGGAATGAACATCGCCTTCGAGTCGCGATTTGGAGAGGAGAACCCAGACCAGATCCAGCGTTTTGCCGCCGAGCTGGTCGGGCTCAAGGTCGATATTCTCGTGACGTCTGGCACGCCGGCGACCCAGGCGGCCAAGCAGGCGACCCGCACGATCCCCATCGTCATGACACAGCTGGCGGATCCGGTGGGCACCGGGCTCGTCGCGAGCCTCGGTCGCCCTGGTGGCAACGTCACGGGGCTGACGACACAGGACGCCGATCTGGGCGGAAAACGGCTGAAACTCCTCCTGCAGGTCGTGCCGAGAGTTTCTCGTCTCGCCCAGCTCGTTGATGAGACCAACCCTGGCACCGTGCTCATCGGGAAAGGCACGAAGGCGGCGGCGGCCTCGGTGGGCGTGCAGCTTCAATCCCTGGCCGTGCGCGATCCGGGCGAGCTGGACCGGGTTTTCGCCGCGATAAAAGAGGCGCGCGCCGGTGCGCTCATAGTGGAGTGGAGCTCGATGTTGTTCGCGTGGCGAGAACGACTGGCGGAGCTCGCGCTGAAGAACCGGCTGCCCACGATGTTCGCACAGAGAGCGTACGCGGAGGCCGGCGGCCTCATGGCCTATTCGGCCGACTTCTCGGACCTGTACCGCCGAGCTGCCACCTTCGTGGACAAGATCCTGAAGGGCGCCAAGCCTGCCGACCTCCCGGTCGAGCAGCCGACGAAGTGGGTGTTCGTGGTCAACCTCAAGACCGCAAAGGCACTCGGCCTGACGATCCCACAGTCGCTATTGGTGCGAGCGGATCAGATCATCGAGTGAGTGATGGCGCCGAGTCGCAGCGCACGCAAAATGTCCCGGCGGACGGTGATGTACTGTTGCGGCCGTCCAACCTCGCAGTGCAGCGGCCCGAGGGCTCGCGTCGCTCGCCCCTCGGCCGCTGACTGCGAACGTTAGACGGCACTAGATTTATTGCAGGTGACGGCTGGGAGGCGACTGTGTCGCTCGCGATGACGAAGCAGGAACGGGAGAGGTTTCTGGCCGATCTTCACGTGGGGATCATCAGTATTCCTGAAGAAGGGCGAGGACCACTCACTGTGCCGATCTGGTATTCGTACGAGCCGGGCGGC
>Ga0137360_10000071_pt1 | contig 54000 bp, 48 predicted proteins | sample Mad1_60_16metaG_FD_104924 | JGI IMG/M metagenome (GOLD analysis project Ga0137360, IMG submission 104924) | Vadose zone soil microbial communities from Angelo Coast Range Reserve, California, USA - Mad1_60_16 metaG | ecosystem: Environmental > Terrestrial > Soil > Vadose zone | place: USA... | reverse complement strand
GTCTTCGCATGAACGTCACTCATGGCCGCAGCCGCGAATTCTTTCACCGCGTCCGGGCCGGCGTTGAGATTCTCAACGAAGTAAAAGGCGCGTCGCACGCGATCCCAACTCTCGGCGAGCAGATAGTCTGCCGGGTAAGCAAGATCGAGAGCGCCAATAAGCGCGACTACGTCTGCGGCCAGCCACACTTCATTTAGCAGCTCGACATCGGCGCCAAAATCCGCCTGCGTCGGGTATGAACCTGCTGCCAGCTTTTCCAATACTTCGAGGAACGTAACGCCGGTCTCGGGCAGGCTGTCGCGGTGGAAAATGATGCGAGCGGATCTCAGGAAACGATCGATCTTGGCGATGAGTCCTGTGTCATCGAGCGGCAATGTCAGGAAATCAAGCAGTTGCGCGCCAGCCGTTAGGCCAATCATGCGTTCCAATTCGGGAAGCGTCAGCTTCCACTTGTTCAAGATTGTGGCCATGCGATTGGCCCAGTACCAACCGTCAAAAGTGGTCTTCAAAGTGGCGTAGTCGACCACGCCGGTAGTTGCGGCGAAGACGCCGGTCAAATGCGTAAGCAGGTTGGCCGGCAACAAGGCGTAGTCTGTAAATAGGAGATTGGTGACGGCGTGTGTCAATCCGAGTTGAGCGCTGCAGTTCTGAATCACTGCCTCGTCCGCCTGCGTCTTAGACAGGTAAACAAGCGCCTCGCTCACTGCGCTCGCGAGATTTGCCGCGAGATTGTCGTTTGCTGGAACGAGGAGATCGCGCAGCGGGAAGACCAGATCCGCGTCTTCCAACCAGAGCTTTCCAGCTGGGAAAATTCCGGTCGGCGGTTGCGTGAACAAACTGTTGACAGCGTTGCGATAGTCGGCATCGACCGACAGCGCGTCCAGTGCGTCCTTTTGATCCTGCGAAAGGATGCCTGCATAACGCAGCAAGCGTTCTTCTGCGTCGTAAGAGACATTGAGAACGAGGACCGGATCCAGCAACGATTTGAAATCAACGGCGGCAGGCAGACTCGCAAGCGGCGCGGTGAAGATGGGCTCAAAGAATTTGAGCTCGAGCCGGGGTTGATTGAAGAGCCGATTAATAGCGTCCTGATAACTCGCGATGCCTGTGACTGCTGCGAGAGTGGGATCGGTTAAGAGAGTGGTGCGCTGTGCCGCGGTAATGAAGCCGGTGAAGCGCAGAGTGGTGCCTGGTTCGTCGTAGCTAATCCGAATAGCGGCTTTGATCGGAGCCGGAAAATCGAAACCTACCGGTAGACCTGCAACAGTGGTTGCAAGGCTAACCTCGTCACGCAGACTGGCAATAAACAGTTGCGTCCTGGCATCGTCTCGACCGAGTTGCTGGAGTAACGACGTGAGCAACGCCGTCAGGCTGTCAACATCGGTTGGTGGGACGGTGGTAAGAAAGTCGTACTGGGCCGGATCGAATTGAGCGCCGATCGCCTGCAATTCTTTTCGTAGCGTTGATAGAAAACGGGCGGCGTCAGACTCTTTTGTCGCCGCCTTGGCGGTGCGGTCTGCGGCCAACAACCAGTTGAGCGCGTCGGCTGTGAAACCTGACGCCTTAACCTGGTCTGCCAGTTTGACAAAATCCCATACCGCCTTCGAATCAACAAAACTCCTGATGTCCTGCTGAAAAATCTTCAACAGCAACTTCCACTCTTCCGCTTTGAATTTCAGCAGCTTTGAAAGCCACGAGTGACGCCAGAGGAAAGACAGATTCGAGAGGGTGAGGTCGTCATTAATATAAGGCAGTCCGTCCGACGCTTTGGTAAGCGCGGCAAACGTGAGGAGATCAGGTTCACGAAGACCGAGCGCTGCGACTACGACAGGGCGATGCAGGGTCAGGGTTTGCCCTAAAGGCAGGTCGCCGGTGCCAGGGTCGAGTTCAAATGCAGGATCGAGTGGGTTGATCAGCCGTCTATTAAGGAAGAGTTTTTGATAGTGAGCGTCTTCGCGCTTCTCATGAAGCTTGGTGAAGTGGGTTTCGGTGTTGAGATCTCCCAAGAGCCCGCACATCTGCTCCAAAGTTGTTTTCGCGCCAAGCCTATATCTTAGTTGGCTGAAGTAGAACAAGTTGATAAGGAAAGGTTCGTCTAGCGTTCCATTGCCGATCTTTGCGTGGCGGAGAACCAGATCGACCTCCCACATTTTCCAACCCTTCAGTTTTCGCCAAAAACGCAGAAAGCGATGGACGCGATCGAGCTTCGTTGCGTCTAGGACTTGAATTACTTTTTTGTCGGTATCGCAAGAGGCGTCGAGGTGGATTATCGCAATGTCGCCTGCCGGATTGATGAACTTCAGATCGAGCAGCGTAAGCAGGTCTTTGTATTCGAGTCCGGTCTTTTGCAGAAAATTCTTGACGTTGCCGACTGTATTCAGCCACGCCGCGTTGCCCGGCTCGCCCCAAACATCCTGCTGACCGGCGACCGTTGTGTCGGCGACGAGTATGAGACGTTTCTCGTCGAAGGCAGCAGTGGGATCGGCACTAATCCCGAAATACTCCGCGGCGATTTCTCCATCGGTGGGATTATTAGGCGCACCTGCACCGTGAAATGTTGTCATCAAATCCCAGCGCTGCAGGTTGGTTTTCTGAATCGCCGACCTCACCTCTTCGGCGAACAGGTCAAACGGAAGGGTGATGGGAAACTTTGCCTGCCTGAGCTTGTCGTAAGCTTTGGGGTTTACGTACTGGGGATAGGCGCGCAGTTCGTCTGCGCTCGTTTTCGTGTTGCGCAGGATTTCTGCGAAGAAGTTTGGTGTTGCTTTCTTTTTCAGTAGATAGGTGACGTCGTCGCCGTGAACCACCCACCGATCGAAATCCGTGGGATCCACTTGGGAAAGTGAGAATTCTTTTCCGTAATGAAGGCTTGCGGCGTCGAGCGCGTTGGCGATTGCAGTCCTGGTAGCAGGCGTCGTGTCTGGAATGTTTGTAAAACCCATTAGCTCAACATCGTTCTCGCCGTCTGCTACAACAGCCTCTAAGACCTCGCACACCACATCGATGTAAGGGATTGTAGTGAGCGCGTTCTCGCAATTGAGCTCCAAATAACCCAGATCAGGCCGGCGACGGAAAAGAATGTCCTTCACTTTGAAGGCCGGGTTAGCGGCATTGCGGTACTTGAGAAACATCAACAGGTCGGCGAAGTAAGCCGCCGGACTGAGCACCGAACGGCAAGCTTCGCAATCGCAAAGGTCTCCGGTCTGAAACAGATTTTCCCAGTTCGGAAAACTGGCCAGCGCCTCGCTGTCCCATTGCAGTGCCTGCGGCAGGGAATTCGGATCGAGCGCTTTGAGATCGGCAACGATCGTCAGTGTCGCCGCGTGAGTGTCGGCAGCGCGGTTCCACACAGTACGTGCAGTTTCAGCGTCGAACCCGGGTCGGTCAGCATATCGCCGCACAAACTGAGTCTCACCCAGGCGATAGACCTGTTGCGCCGAATGAAGATCGTCAGCCAGCAACTGATCTGTTGCCTCGAATGTTGGCGCGAGTTTGAAAACACGCTGAATGGCTTTGACTTCCAGCGTGAAATCTTTGTCTTTCGGCAACACCGCGGAATCCGAGTTGGCGCCGGTTTTCATGAACTCATCGACACGAGTCCTCAGAAAGTCGAACTTCTCGTGCTGTTCCAGAAACGCTCCTACCGCTTCGGCATGCTTAAGTCCACGAGTGCCGCCGTTGCCCAAAGCCCGGCCCAGGTCACCAGCGAAGGCGGTGGTAGGAAAGGCGTCACGAAATTGCCGCGCGAGCCCCTTCGCATAAAGCTCCGCTTCAGGTGGCTTCGCTTTACCGGCGACTTCCTTCAATTCAATAGGCACCTTGATGTCGCCTGAGGAGCTTCTCCCTTTGACCAGGTCAACCCACTCAGCTTCGGTCTTCTTAGCGAGCTCCCTAATTTTTTCCGGTTGGCGAACTTTGAATCCTTCCTTGATGGCTTTGACGACGGAAAAATCCCCCTGCGTCAGCTCCGCGAGGCGAAACGACGTGTGCACGTCGGCGATCTCTTCTTTCTTGAAAGCCTTATCTTTTTCGAGCGCCTTCAAGAGCTCGGGTGTCAGCGCCTTGTGTTCATTGAAAAGGCGGGCGAATTTTTCCTGTTTCTTTGACTCCTTAATTCCGGCGTCGTCGAGAGCCGACTTCAGAAACGTGGGTTGACCGGAATCAGCGATCGCGCGGCTGGCAACGAGCTGGAGAAAGGCATCAAGCCACGCGTCAGTCTTGCTTTGAAAGTCTTTGGAGATCTCATTTTGGCCAAAGGCCCGAACGAACGACTTGCGCAATATGGCAGCATCGAGCGACTGGAGCGAGTCGTTAACCTTCTGCAACTGTTCATCGAGACTTCTGGTCTCGGAAAACTCGAAAACAGAACCAGCGAGCAGGGCAAACCAGAACTCCGGCGGAAGATTGTCTTGCGCGAGTTTGTGCGCGAGGACGAAACGCGCGATGGCAGCTTTCTCAAATCCTGTTTCGCCAGCGAGAAAAGTGACATCCCGATGTTGTTTGTCGTCTGGCGCACCGCCAGCGGCTTCTTCCAGATCCTGAATCTTTACGTCCTGCAGCAGTGGCGCGACAGCGTTCCCGATTTTCTCAAATAGCGGTGGGGCTGGTTGGGCCTCGGCGGGAATGGTCAGATTTACTTCAGCTACCGGAGGCGCATTGAACAACACCTCCGAAACCGCTAACGGCTTATCCTCGGTTGCAAAAGCCTTGATTACCAGGTCAGCGCCGCCGACTTCGGGATACATGAACTGCTCGGCATCGTACTGAATTTGATAGTGGCCCTGCTTGTCGGTCCGACTTCTTCCCAATGGTTGCTCAGCGCGGAGATCCCGATCAAATGCGGCGATTGCCATGCCGGCGGCAGGGAAGCCATCGGCATAAATCACCTGACCCTTTACCGTTTGACGCTGGTTACGTCGCGGTTGGTCTTGCGGAAAATCGCCCTCTATCACAATGTCGCTCATGTCGGCGTCTACATTCCACAAGACAGAGTCCTCAGTGCTGCTGACACATCGCCGGCCCTGGAAAACTTTGAAGAAGAGATCCGGCCGCCGGTCGAGAAAGAGTTCGCGGAAATAGGATTCAGTAAACTCGATTTCGAAAGCGCCCTGCGCATCGGTGACTGTGCTGCCGACGAGGTCGTTGAAGAACATGTCCTTGTCCCATGCCTCCACTCGTACATTCGCAACTCCGTTACGCGTCGCGCGGTCAATAACTCGGCCAGAAACTTTGAGGGTCTTTTCTTCCTTTGCCATGACGATTCTCCGTTTTTAGTGCACTAGGAAATGGGTCGGCGTAGAGCTCGCGAGCTTGGTCCGAAGCGACCTGCTCTATGGCTCAGGCCTGTCAACGAATGATGGGGCGCTCCTGCCTCTTCGAGCAGGAGGCTCGGTAATCCTGAACTGGAACATGAATGAGCCTTCGGCCGGCAGTGAAGTACTTCTGGCTTCCGGCAGCACATCGATCTGTTGATAGGTATTCAATCGACCTTCTGCGCCGAACGATGCGCGATAAGCTCCGATGTTGAATCTTGCGAGGTTGTAGTCGAGCCCGAAACTCTCCTGAACGCGAAACTGCCGGAGGTCAGGCAGGAACCTGGCATTCACGCCTGCAGTCACGGTGACGTCTCGGTCAAGGTATTGGCCACGCAGCTGCAGAGTCGGGAAGAGGCCGAATGCGTTTTCTCCTTCGTTTCTTCCAGCGGGGGAATCTCTAAAAGAGAACGCGCCCTGCCTGAAGAAGAGATCACCCGGGTTGGCAGGGCGAGAAGCCAAATCGAATGTCTGTTCCGGAATCAAGGTCGCCAAACCGACTACCCTTGAAGCGGGAGCCCATTGATCACCTGCGCCAGCGGCAGCCGCGACGCCGATTGCGCCGAATCCTGCCCCCAACAGAATGGGCGCGGTGTGAGAGTGCCAAACTCCAAGTCCGAACTGCTTCACGTCGGCTTGCAGTTGCGGGTGCTCATCCCAAACGAGTCTGAACGCCCGCCCCAGGCTGGGCCCAATCTGATCAGTTCCCACCACCGGATAAGTCGTCGCGCGGTACTGCGGCGAAAGCAAACCACCGCGCAATTGAAACTGACTTGACGAGTCCCCGACGGCGTCAATGAAGTCTCCGGTCAACTGATAAGGCGTTCGACCTCTCCCGGGCAACTCCGGTGGCGGAGGATCTCTCGGCGGGCCGCCGCCATTCGCGTCGGCGGACGGCAAGAGTGTTCCGGTTGTTACAGGCGGCGGTGGCGCGGTCCCCTGCGGGCAGGTGGAACTATCCCTTTCGTTGCATTCTGTACCGGACGGATCCGAAAAGCGTATTGGGTTATCGCGCGAATACGCGTAAACATTCAGACCGTCTTTTATGCCGAGCGGATCAGTGTTCAGCCACCTCCCCAGCCACGGCACGTAGTAGCGAGCGCCGTGGTAATACAACCCGCTTTCTTCGTCCCGCTCCTTTCCGGTGAAACGATAGCGCTTGGACGTTTCGGTTTGACTGCGAACCGCCTGGAATGAAGTGCTGCCGTATGGGTAATACTCCTCGTAGGAAATAATCTGAGCCTGCCGGTCCAACTCCAGACTCGCCGAGCCGAGATGGTTTCCAAATTGATAACGGATCAACGGCGACGGCACACCCGGTTCATTGCCCTGGGTGCGCGTCTCAACTAAAGCGACGCGCTGCTTGTCGTCCATGATATGCAACGTCTCGCGCACGAGTGGGTTCACGCCCTGCCGGCGATAGCTCTCAAAACCCCCAAGATAGATGCGTTGGTCTTTGATCTGATCGGGCGCTACTTCCGTGACCTTGCGTACGCGTTGCCCGCCGCTGTCGTACACGTGCCAGGTGCGCTCGCCCTGATTCTGAACGCCCTCAACGTCCGACACATTCACCGCTTGGCGCTGGGTCATCTGCAATTGGTCTTTGAAGTCCCACTGGATGATCTGCAGCTGCGGCATGCGCAGCAGGTTGCCGTGCGGGTCGTAGCCGTTCCCGGCAACGCTGTAGGTTTCGGTAGTAGCGCCGATTGTTGTGCTGGTCAGCCGGTTACTTTGCTTAGCGGGTTCGAGCTGGCTCGCTTCGTTATAAGCATACGAACGCGTCCACCCTGGGCTCACCGGATCGCTGCCGCGATGAACGACCTCGTCGAAGTTGCCGGCTTCGTCATAAAAGAACCGCTCGATGTAACGCCCGACCGCGTTGCCGTCGCTCGCTGACATGAGAATACCCACGCGCGGCTTGTCATTGTAGGAACCGGGCGACGGTTGTGCGGCAACCTGGCCCAGGTGCTCGCGTCCTGTCGCTTCGATCAGCCGGTAGATTGCGTCGTAGGTGTATTCAGCGCTCGGTTCGACCCGGCGGTTATTGAAGAAGCGAGTCTGCTGCGCGTCGTCGCGAATGTGAGTGATGTTGCCAATCGGGTCATAGGTGTAACGAAGGTTTTGCACCTGACAACCTGGCCAACCGGCGGGAGGTGGGCCGGGGCAGTCATCCGGAAAAACAACTGCGTCGCGCTCGGTAAGCAGATGAACCAGGCGAAAAGTGAGCGGGTCGTATTCGTAGGTAGTTTTGGCGCCGTTTCCGTACACGATCAGCGTGCGCTGGCCCTTCGAGTCATAGTTGATGTTATCGACGAAAACGGCAGCGACTAGAGGCCCTCTTAAGTTGGTCTCCACGTGATCCAGCAGGTTGGCATCGTTGTAGCCGAGATGTATGAGGCTGTTATCCGGCTGGGTGATTTCAACCGGGCGGTTGAGCGCGTCGTAACGCGTGTGGCGAGTGTAGGTCTCTGCGTCCAGCGGCACGGCTACCGACCAGTCCAGCGTGGCCTTATATTCAGTTGCAAGCTGGCGCCGAGTGCGCAGCAGGTTGCTCTTGAAATCGTATTGATCGTTCAGGACACTGCCCGCCTGATCGAGAATTTGAATAATCCTCCCGCGCAGGTTGTCGACTTCGGGATTTGGCTGAGTCTCTCCATAGATGTTGCGCCCCACCATCAACGGGACCCCGATTCCTTCGCGCATGAATGAGCCGATCGCGCGCCGCACTGAATCGTAAGACGTGCGGAACTGGTGATCGCGACTGTCAATGCTGTACAGCGGCTTACCAGCGACGTCGTTGAGTAACCACCGTTGGCCCGCCTCCATGCTCGACTGATGAATGCGATTGCTCAGCATGTCGTAGTCGTAGCGCATGACTACGCGATCCTTAGCATCCATTAGCCTCCGCTGATTGCCTTCAATATCGAGGCTGACGCGTGTGAGATAGAGCTCCTCGAGAGGGGGATTGGCCGGAGGCGAGTCGCTGTACTTGAACTTGTTATGTGAGACGGTTAAGAAAGTCCGTCCGAGTGAGTCGAAGTAGGCGACGGTGGGCGTTGCCGCCTGTATCGAGGTTTTGTTCGCTGCTGTTTGTTCCTGGGCGCCGAGCGCTCCGCCCTGTCGCCGTGTGTGCCACGTCGGCAGGTATTCTGTAGTTGGCAGGCGACTGAAGAAATCGCCAACAGAGGGATCGCTGCCTGGATCAACCACAAGTACGGTGTCGTTCGGGTCCCAGGTTTCCTGACGCCACGGATCGAAGACGACTTTTTCCCAGGTGTGCTCAGGGTGCAGGGTTGTGACAACACGTTCGACCGGGTCGTAAAAGAGGATCGGACTAACTCCGATACGGACATCAAACTCGAAGCGCGCTGTGTCAGTAAAAAACGGTTCGTATTGCCGCACCGCCTTACCCTTGTTATTGAATATTGTCCAGCCGCTGCCAACCCAGCGCGGAGTCACATCGCCCACAGTGAACACCGGGAGGCCATTAGGACCGACGATGACCTTCCCGTTAATATCGCGCTGAGGAACTGGCCCTGCCTCGGCTTGGACCTTCTTTTGGATCTCGCGCGAAAAACCGTCTGAGTAAGAAAAACTGACCTGAATCCTGAGACCGCCCAGCGGGACCGGATCGCTGGAGTGGGTTTCGCGCACAAGGGTCGCCGAAAAAGCTGGTGGCTTCAGATTGGGCAAAGGCTCGCGCAGGTAACAGGTCAGATCGTAGATTGCACGCGTGGTGGCATTGCCGAGCAGGGCAGCTGACAACGGACCCTTCGGATTAGCGACGAACTGATCGATTTGCACCTGCGTGAGATCAGCCGTGAATGCGGCCAATCGATCTCCGACAAGGTTTCCCTGTTCCGGCTTGCCCATAACCGCCGTTCCCACGACCATTCCCAACGCATCGAAGGCGACTGCGTTGCGGTTCCGATTTGGATCCATCACCAGGCGTGGCTGCAGGACGCGATAATCGTTTCCTACTAACGTCAGATTCCCGAGCGCATCCCGTTCACCGGCTGTCACTCGATTGTCCATCGGGTCGCGCGTCTCCTGCGTCAACAGATCGTGAACGTCATACGTGACCACCGTTTCAGTACTCACCAGATTAGTGTGGAAGGGATCGCGGTAGCGATGCGGCAGGAAAAAATGGGTTTGCGCGTGGAGCAGCTCCTGAGCGGCGCTTCCCGGGTTGGGCGAATAGAACACCTGTCCGGAGGGAACCCACCAGTTTAGGTCGCTACTGTGAACGTAGCCACCCTCCGTGAGCATTGGGTCGGTCACGCGTCCTCCGTAAGCGGTCGTGACGAGCCCGGGGGTAAAGGACAGCTTATAGGTTTCAAAGGTTAATCCCAGCGACTCCTGTTGACCGAGAAACAAAGAAGCTGTCAGGTTGTTGGGCCGATAAAGAGTCCGAACAAGTTCGATCAGACGTCGCTGTTGGACGGCGGGATTCGGTGTTTGTTCGTAAGCGATGGAAACGGCGCCAGTGCCAGCATTGAATATTTCAGTTAGTGAAAAGCGACTCCTTCCCAGCGAAAGCACCAAGCCGGCCAACTCAAAGGTTGCGGCCTCGGAAGGAGAGGGCGTGCGGTAGTTATCATCGTCAGCGACGGCGTTTGTGAATGAGTTTTCTCGATAGCTGATCAGGATTGTTGTCTGGATGTTTTGGTCGGGCAAACTTAGCTCGGCTAAACCTGGATTCGGCGTCTCTACCGTTCCCCCGAACCCGTCCGGAACTCGAATCGTTTGTCGTCGTCCATAGTTGATCGACGCGGACTTCGTCACGTTGCCGAAATTGTCTACCTCAAGAGTTAGGGTGTGAGCGACGCGTGGATCGGAAGGGTCGCGCTCGTAGGTGTAGCTGAGCGACTCCTGGGCGTGAGTGAGGTAAACAGCGTGCCGATTCTCGCCTTGCGGCTGAAGAAGTTTGACGGTGAAGTTTTGTTCGGTAACCGAGTAAGGGTGCGTTTCCTTGGGTGTGCCGTCAAGTGCGTAGATCTCCTGCCGCAGCATCGAGCCTTTGAGGGCGCGGCAGGCCTCGCGCTCTTCTTCAATCGTCAACCCTGCGGGCAGCACCGTGTCGTCCAGCAGAAGCTCTTTTGCCTGCGCATCAGTTTGTCCCGGTTCGCGGTAGTACTCACCGGCGTCGTTTTGGTTGAGCATTCCGGCAAAAAAGTCGGAAATGTGATTGCGGCCGATAAAAACGCCGGTATGAAACCACGTGCGAGTCAGAACGGGAGGAATGTGAGAAGTCTCTTCGATATTCGTTCCGACCGGAAACCCCTGAGTCGCGCTAAGCGCCGCAAACTCTTCCGTGTCTCGCTGCTCGACCATGCCGAAACCGCGAAACTCGCGCTCGATGCCGTCGAAGTAACCATGATGGTAGTCATAGCGCGTAACAAAGCGGTTCCCGCTGATGCGGTCGTAGGTTTCCACGCGGTCGACTACATGCACAGGAAATGGGAGTTTCGTAATCCAAGGCTTGCCGGCTGCTTTATCCTGCAAATAAAACCTGGTGGACGAGTTGTAGTGGACCACCGTCTCGGCTCCGAAGTTGTTGACAGTCTTTACGAGCAGGTGCGGTTTCTGCCCGCCCATCAAGTCGATGTAACGCAGCGGGCGGCGGCTATCGGAGGCTAAAGGCGACGACCACACCAGGCATGCCGTGCCATTACCCAGAAGGTCGAGCGTCATCACGGACGAGAGATTGTCCAGGTGAGGAAAGTTGCTCAGGTAGCGCGGCCCGCTCCACCGATTGCCGGACTGATTGAAATACACTCGCACGCCGTCGTGAGCCAGGTAAATGATGTCGTTTGTACCCGAGCCGTCTATGTCGGCGAGGCGAATTCGCTTGTTCTCAAACTGCTCGGTGTGGTCGAACCATGGCGCGTCGTCCATCGTGACTTTTGCGCCGAAGCGACCGTAGCCGAGGTTGGGCCAATAGCAGACCTCTCCGTTACGGATACGTACGAGTGCAGTTAAGCCGTCGCCGCACATATCGGCGAGGTAGATGGACTGCGTGCCGTCGGCCAACACCAAACGGGGCCCCCGTTCTTCGTCAAAAGGTTTGCGAACGTAGCCGGCCCCATCAAAACCGTCCTCTGACAATGACGGATACCAGGTGAGAACCTCATCTTGCGTAATCAAAATGTCGGCATGACCGTCGCCGGTTAGATCGACGAAACGCAGGTTGGGATCATCCCAACGAAGATTTGGCAGATAACTGAACGCTCGGAAGTTCTCCCAACTCTCGTTCTGGGTACGCTCATAAAATCCTGGACTTGGTCCGCCGAACGTCACGAGATCAAGTTGTCCGTCCCCCGCAAGATCGATGAGTTGTTGTCCGCTGCTCAGATTGGCAAGTGACGGTTTTTCCGGAATAGTCTCAAGCGGACCGAAATGGCCACCACCTAAATTATGTTTGTAGAACCACGCGTCTGCCTGATCTGTCAAAATGCCGGAGATTCCTTCGCCATCAAGGTCCACCCATTGATAGCTCGAGCCATCAAGCCCGACGGGCAAGTTCTCCAAACTTGATTCGTCGAGTTCGCGAACGTCTTGCTGGATTTGTGCCTTGCTGTATTCGAACTCGAGCGGCGGCAACGATTTCTTCAGATAGGTGGCGTACTCGACGCCGTTCCGAACAACGAGCGGCCGGTTGTCGCGCACGAAACCCGACTGCGTGATGGAACGCGCAAACGAAGCAAAGCGGGTACTGCCTTGATGCGCTAGCTGGTCTTCGATCGTGGATGGTGATGAGTAGTCAAAGTCGAAATAATCAAACTCGGTGGAGCGCACGAGGTATGGCTCAGCCGCCAGTTCAGCGAAGTTATGAAACATCAGGATCCGTTTACAACGTCGATAAGTCCGAACCTCAAAACCAGATCGGTAAACTGAGAAGGGATCGGGACGATCGGCCCACCTTGCACCGCCCGCCGATGACGCGAGGACAAATCGATGTTGTTCAGCTTCGGTCAGGGTGAGGTCAAGAGGGATGTCTTCATAGTGGCCCTCTTCGTAGTCAAAAACTACCTCGAACATCCAATCCAGTTGGGAGATGTCTGGCTGCACCAAGCGAGAGACTGTGTTGCCATACTTAACCCGCTTGATGTAGCGATTGGCATTACGCGATCGGTTGCGCTCGTTTGCCTGAGCTAGATCGACGTTTTGATCGTTCTCGAGGGCATACTCATAGACAACCACGTTGCCTTTGTCATCGTAGCTTTGGCAAATGAGCCAATTGAATACGCGTTTTAAGTTTTCTGGATCGGCGCCTGCGGGAGCAAAGACCCGTGAGTTGTCATCTTTGCCATAGAGGGTCGTGACGTTGTCGCGTGTGATTGAGCGCCAGTGGGTCTCACCTTTTTGTAGGTTTGTCCAACGCTCTATCCGCGCAAACAATCCTTCGATGCGAGGGCGGTAACGTTGTACGCGGTAGTTTTCACCGTCCAGGATCCGCGTGGGAAGCGTCTCACGCTGCCATTCGCCATTCGCTTCAACCAACACGGGCACAAGATCCTCAGAGCCCGAAAGGATGAAAACGTCCGACTCTTCACCGTCCCAGTATCGTGGCAATCCTTTGTCTGTCTTGCGAGTGATCGCGGGAAGCGAAAGGCTCCACCCAAAACCGAAAGGGCCGTTGCCAGCGCCGGAATCGTAAGAGAGGCTGAGTTGGGGACCAAAACCGGAGCGACCCGGGCTGGTAGCTACGGGTACCGTCATCGACCCGGTCCCGGTTACGGGATTGGCGGCAAACTTCTCTCCGATTCCTTTGACTGCACCGCCACCCTTCGGCAGTGAAATCGAGGGGACACCGTTTCCCCCTGAAGTGCTTCGGCCTGCACCCGTGTCGCCACCAGCGGTGTTGGCAGGCGTATCTTTATCTTTTCCTGAGGAAGGGTTCTGAGTATTGCCGTCGTTGAACACCGGAGCTGATCCACTAATTAAGGAGTTGGTGAGTCCTGTTTATGCCTTATTAATTACAGGGAGACTCTTTGCGAGCATGGTTATCGGCGCTGGTTCCTATTTTTAGCGTCGGGTGCGCATGTGCAGCGGAAATCCTCACTGCAGAAAACTACGTTACGACCCAGCTGGATTCGGTGAGTGTCGAGGAATGGCAAGCTCAGAGGAATTCAGCCACTATTTGAGTAAAACAAGCGCACAATAAATCGGTTCGTCTTTGCTTGTCAATAGCAGTGCGTTTGGTTGTAAACGCGAGCTAAAGTTTCACAGCAACGCATCCTCTTGATGAACTCAGGTCTTAGCCTTTTTCAGGTTCTCTTGATTTTCTATTGACACCTGAGAGCAGCGGCGATAGTCTCGGGCTGTTCAAGACTGTCGATAACGTGCGACTCCTCGCAAGCCTCGCGTCGACGAATTCGCCTAAAGTTCACATTGTCAGGTCAGCCTCAGGGTAGTCGCCATTGATCATCCGCAGCATCGCCGACCTCGAAAGGGCTCTAACCCATCAGCGCATTGTTGGACTGTTCGCACACGAGCCGCTCTCCGTACAACTGATTCAGCTCGGTGAGCGCGAGCGAGCCAAATGGCAGGATCGGCTGAATGCTCGCGTGCGCGACTGCGGTTGTGGCGTCGGAGCCGTCTTTGCAATGCTCTCCGGCCTCATCATTTTTGTTTTCAGCCTTATTGGACGGTCAGTCTCGCTGGGGCTATTAACTCGCTCGGCAGGCGAGGCTCTTCTGTCTGCATTTATTCTTGGGTTGGCTGGAAAATTTCTTGGCCTCTGGATCGCCAAAGCAAGGCTGAAGAGAGACTGCCGGCAATTGCTGAGCGCGATCGAGAGTCAGTGCCGGTTGGAACCGCTGATCCAAGGGAGAATCATTCATGTCAATATGCACAAAGTGGGTCGACCGCGGGACGATCGAATGTAAGTCCTGGGCCAACGAGCTGTCTGCGACCTGCACTTCCTGGGCCGATGATGGATCCAGTCAATGCAGTCAGTGGGCCGACCAGGGATACAGCGCCTGCCAGCAATGGGCCGATGAGGGATACAGCGCGTGCAACAGCTGGGCTGACGAAGGCTACAACGCGTGTTGTGATTGGTGGCCTTGCTCGTGGTTTTGCGATGCGCTGGTCTGGATTTCGAATGTGGTATGCAAGGGTTGGGTCTGGGTGTCCAACGTGGTTTGCAAGGGCTGGTACTGGGTGTCGAACGTCGTCTGCCAGGTTTGGTATTGGCTGGCGAAATGGGTTTGCAAGGCTTGGGCTTTCATCGTCAAGGTCGTATGCACGCTCTGGAGTTGGGTCGCGAAGCTGGTGTGTGTCGTTTGGGGAAACCTGGTTTGCGCCGTCGCCAGCCTTGCGCGGACGGCGCTGAGGACATTCTCATCCAAGGCCCAGCGGCGGGCAAGAATCAAGCATGTGTTTGTACTAATGCTGGAGAACCGAGCATTCGATCACATGCTCGGGTTTTCAGATTTACAAGGTGTCGATGCAGTGACGGGTTTGCCGACTCACGCAGAAGATCTGTTGGGCAATCCCCACTCCAACACCGACCCCGCAAACCCTGGCGTCCCGGTTCAGGCCATCACTCCTACTGAATTCAAGATTACTAAGATCTCCAACCACAACACGGACCCGAATCATGAGTTTGCCGGTACGCTCATGCAACTCAGTGGAGTTGGCGCCATATATCCTGATCCAGTCATCGGGACCTATCCGCCGATCGACAATAGTGGCTTCATCGCCAGCTATCGGGCCAATCCCGGATCTTCCGATCCCGGATCGCCGCAACCCGAGAAGATAATGCGTTGCTTCTCATCAGATCAGCTTCCAGTGCTGAACACGCTGGCCCAGGAGTTCGCGATTTGCGATCACTGGTTCGCTTCAATACCGGGGCCCACGTGGCCGAATCGATTCTTCATTCACGCTGCTTCTTCCGGCGGACTCGACGATAGCCCGTCGGGCTTCGATAGCGCCACCTCAGAACTTGTCGACGGATATCGCTTTAACAACGGAACATTGTTCGACAGCCTGGAGTCAGCATGCCTGGACTGGAAGATCTTCGAAGGCGATGAGCTTCCGCAGTCGTTTGCCATCAGCGGCATGAATCTCTACGCGCTCGAGGGGCACTTCAAGGATTTTGAAGATTTTAACGGCGAACTGGTAGAGTCTGACTTTTCACCTTCCTACATCTTCATTGAGCCGAACTACGGTAACGTGCTGCCAACAACCAGCGAGGACTTTACCTGCGGCACTTCACAGCATCCACTGGATGACGTGACGCGAGGCGAGAGGCTCATTAAAGAAGTCTATGAGGCGATCCGGAACTCGCCTCACTGGGAGACCAGCGTCTTGCTCATTACCTACGACGAGCACGGCGGCTTTTACGACCATGTAACTCCGCCACGGACGACGCCGCCGGGCGACGGCATTTCAGATGCCGACAACAATCATCACAACTTTGACTTTGCGCAACTCGGAGTGCGCGTACCGGCGATCGTTGTTTCTCCGCTCATCCCACGGGCAACAATTGATCATACGGTTTACGATCACACTTCTCTGGTGAGGACCGTGGAGGACATCTTTCAGCTTGGGACGCTCACGGACCGCGACGCGACTGCAAATACGCTCCATCACCTGTTTTCGCTTTCAGTGCCTCGAACCGATGCCCCTAATTTCCTTCCAGACCCAGCCGAGTCGGGCTTCCGCTGTGAAGACGATCCCATGCGGATCTCCGAATTGAGAAGGGTTGATGAAGAAACAGTCAAACGTCAAAAGCCGGTGCGTGGAGAAGCGTCCAACTCTATCTGGGGATTCGCTCATGTGGCCCTGCTCAAGCACCTAAGCTTGATTCCGCGACAAAAGAGGAAGGAGCGGAAGCGCGTGATCGAGAGTTTCCTGGCAATCCAAAACGAATACCAGGCCCGCGTCTACTTACATGAGGTGCGGCAACTCGTGCGTTCTGAGAAGAGGTTGCTCGAAAAGCGGCGCCCTCAACGCATGACCGGGCAGGAGTGAATCCTGGAGAAAAAGTCTTTCGCATTTTTCTTTTACTAATCATTTGGTTGATAGGAGGTTCAATTGCAGGAGCTGCAGCTGGCATGGTCATCGCTGAGCTGACAAGATACATTTCCGACAAGTGGATTGAGCTCTATGAATTGCCGATCGCGCGTTTGTTTCCGCGTTGGATAGCCAGTTTGGGTGTGGATGTGAGAACGGCGATGTGGTGGGTAGACGAAAGAGTACCGGCGGACTTTGCATCCCTGGTAAGTAGTTGACATCTCTACTTTGCGGATTTGCATGTCGTTTCAACTTATGGTTTAAAAAAACCGAATGGCTTTCCCCCGTTGTCTCAACTGAAAATCTACCCCAAGATTCGATTTGTTGACACGATTACAACGTTGTCATAGTGTTCGCATCCCTCGCGGAAGATTCAGGCGCTGGCCCCTATTGTATAAGGCCGAGCTGTCGTAAACCCGCTGCTGCGCGTTCCTAGATAAGGCTCAGCATCTATTACGTTTTTGTCGGAAACCTGAGCTCCGCGGACTTCAGCGGTATTTCGTCGAACGGTATCACTCTTTCGACTTGCGCGCTTTGAACAAGATCTACACGCTTTAAAGAAATTTTCTCCAATTTGCCTGAACTAATCCGGCTCGTAGATTGTGGCAGACAATTCGATAGAAATAACCTCAGTCCGTCTCCACGGTCGTCGTCAAGAGGCAGTAAGAGTCGCAAAGACGTTGGCGAATAACATTGAAGCATGATCGCGTGTCCAACTGTCCAGCGCCAGACCATGGGTCACGGCAGGAGCGGGAGTTTTTGGGCGACATTTCATTGGATTTAACATGGGCCTGGAGCTTTTTTTCACTTTATGCCCGAAATCTATAGGAAGATCTCACGTTATGCCCAACTCTATTTTCACTTAATGACCTAATCGCGCCGGTAAGTTGTTGATACTAGGTAGAAGCGATTTCACTTAATCACCGAACCCACAGAGGATGTAACCTATTGGACGGGTTGAACGATCTGCGTTAGCAGAAGGAGACGCCTGCTTCATACCATCAGCCCTGACCCGATCTCAACCAACTTCACCTAATTCTAACTGATCACACTCATGGTGAGGTGCGACGCTGTCAAACGAATGTTCTGATTAATGACAGATCGAGTTAGAAGTAGACAGACCCGTCAAAGCGAAATCAAAGATGCTAAGTGCTGGGCGCGTGAATCACTTCTATGGTTCGCGTCGATTAATACGGGATCACTTCGCGCGCTTCAAATAAAAATGAAGGCGGCCGCCGTTTGTCTCGCGGTCAACCGCAACGAGTTCCCATCCATTAGCGCCCTGTTCAGCGAGCATTTTTTGAAATTGTTCATCTTGCGAAGACGCAAAATCCCAATGCTGATACTCCCACGTCTTCTTCTTGGAATCTTGATTCTCGATCCAACTGATGCTGAGAATAGCAGCTACCAGCATACTCGCGAGAATAAGTCTCGAACGTTTGCTTGATTTCATAAAACCCTCCCAGAGTCGCATGTCAGCAATTATTCCTTTGCCGCTCCTTTGAGGCGCGCTGGGAATGCGCGCCTCAGGAGCAGTTCTTGATCCCAAAAACTAACCGATTGGGACGCGTGCGCTCTTCTTCATGTCGTTATCATTTACTGTCAGGGTGCTGGTGACATGCGCCACGAACGCACAGTGCCCTGAGCCGGATGTCAAAGTCACTTCAATGTTGAAGGTATTAGTTTGACCTCCTTGCATGTTCACTGGAGTTGTCACCGGGTTGTAGCCCAATTGGAAGCTGCCATCGGCGTCCGCCTCTTGCAGCGCCAGGGTCGTGCCCGCGGTGCTCGTTACATCAGACGATGTCGAGAGCGTTACCGAAACTGTGGCCCCATGGCTGCCATTAATCGATGTCGGGCTAATGCTTACAGTCCCAACCCTTATCTCGCCCACAACCACCGGACTCTCTTGAGTTGCTTCGTTCTGACCGAAGTCATAGCAATTAAGACCGTCCCACACGTATCTCTCGTAAAATACGCCGACTGAACTGGATGCGAACCCGGGGGCGACTCCCGTGATGTCGGCATAAGTGCCTTCCGGTTCGAGAGAGGCGATATTCGTATCCGTCGAGTACCATTCTGCAACGTAAGGACTGAACGGTCCGTATTGATTACCGTTTGAGTCATAATCGATCTCGGCAACGCCTTGTCCGAGTGTTTCACCGACCAGCACGTCCATGCCGTCCGGTTCAAAAATGATCGAGCCAAATTGCGGCGGACAAGGATCGTTGCAGCTATAGCTGCTGCTAATTCCTCGTGAACGGCTCAGCATTTCGACGCGACCGATCAGGCGGCCCGATCCGGCGCCGTGAATGAACCAACGAAATTGACCGCCCGAAACCGAAAGCGGAATGGTGTGGCCGTTTCGATCGGGGACTTGCCGGTCGCGAATAGTCCTTAGGTCGAAGGTCGCGGTAGCGCCCGCAGCTAGCGTGCGTGGATTGAGCAAGTAAGGCCCGCCGGGATAATTGATCTGAACGACGAACTCGGATGAAACCGGCGCTACATTTGTGATCGAGGCGGTCGTCGAAACATCGCCGTCCAACCGCCAGGGATAAGCTCCGGTCGAGAAGCGTAGTCCGCCGATGTCCCGCAACGGCACATCATAGGTAATTCCCGTGACCTCGTCGCTGCCGTTGAGAGCGCCAACCAAACTGCCTTTCGCGCCGGTGTTCAAAACGTCGATGCTGACATTGTTGAAATCCGGTTGACCCCGCGTTGCGGCAATCAGCGGGGCGAAGTCAACGCTTGCGATTTCATTCGGCCCAAGCGTCATGCCCGGGAGATCGATGAAGGTAGTTCCGTCACCTTTGACCGGTCGAAACCTTGGTGTGGCGACGATACTCTCGCTTCCAGTGTTTCGAAGCAGCATCAGCGGTTTCACTTGATCCAAACGGAAGTTTGTAGCAAACAAATCCTGCTGCAAGACATTCACGGTGTCGTAAAACCTTATGCTGCTTGTGAAACTGCCGTCGTCAGAGATTACTGCTCCGGCAAAGAACAGATTTCGGCCATCGGGTGAAGTGATAGTGACACCTTCGGCCGCCGCCGCGGCGCCTCCATTCGCCTCAGAGCGTCGGCGAATCAATTCAGTTCCAAACGGGCGGATTTCAACTTGCATCGAATCTCCATTTGAAAACTGAAGCGTTGTGTTGGCGGTAACATCCGTGGCATTGCCGATCGCAATGATTGCTTCGCCTTGTTTTGGTTTTGCCCAAACTGCATTCCGCACGTTCGAGCGATTGTCTGACAAGTTCGCAAAGAGCACATCGACGCTGTTGCCCCGCGCAACATGAAGCAGACGCAACTGACCCCACATCTCGAGTGGATGGCCGGAGTAAGATAGCGTCATCCCGCCCAAATCGTGGCGATGGCGGGCAATCTCCGGCATGAGCGATTTCAAGTCAATCGTTTTTACCTCGGCTGCTTCCATACGAAAAGCATCACCGACCAGTGCTGCTCCTTCCTTTGTGTAGAATGTCGGTACTATTTCCATAGCATGCGGGCTTCGGCAATTCAGATTTATTTCCGTGCCGGTTGACTCCGCTAGCGCAATCAGCGGGGCATAGATGGTCTGCTGGCCAACTTCCGCGCATGCCGCACAGTGGACCGTAGCGTTTCCAACATTTCGTTTCAGATCAGACGACCGGCGTGCAAAGTCACGATCGTTTGCATGAGAGCGGCTCCCCAATGGAACGATTGAGACAGCGCACATCACGAGACTTATAGTTAACGCAAAGAACTTTTTCATAGTCGCTCCTTTCAAAGGTTGAGGCCGCCAACGCCGTTGCGCTGCGTTACGTTCAAGTTAGCGACGCATCTGTTGCGCAAGAACGCGACGGAGGCTGTTTGCAAACATGGCCCGATCTTCACGTGCATCAGAGGATCGGGCTTTCTCATAACCCCTTGAAACCTCCCTGATTCATTCTTCACTTGGGCCGACCGCACGCCAGATAGATCTGGCCGGCCTGTGAAATATGGCTCTCGCGAAAAGGGGGGGAGGCGTATTGTCCTTGGGGTTTACGGCGGTGTTGAGTCGATTCAAACCGACGGGTGCACTATACGCGCTTATTCCAGCGCATCGAGACGTTTTGCTTGCTGATTTATAGTGATTTGATGGCAGTTGCTAGGGCCTTGGCAACGGCCTGACCAATGCTCGGGACACCTCGCATATTAGCGGTTCGACCTGGATTTCCGTAATAGCGGTCAAGGCCAAACGAAAACCAATTTGATCCGCCCTGAAGTTCGGGGGTGCAAAGGCGTAGAGAAACTGACGGCATTGTCCGTGCAAGAACTATTGAATACTGGTTTGATTCGTAATGCTGCTAGCCAACCCCAATAGCTCAAGCCCAAAAGTCCCGTTAAAATTGCCTTGAAAAATGCGTGGTTTGGAAAATCTCATGTTATGGTCGAAATCTGTAGGAACTAATCACTTTATGCCCGACTCTTTTTTCACTTAATGATCGAACCGTGCCTGTAAGTTATTGATTCTGCTAAGAGGCAGTTTCACTTAATGATCCAACCCATAGAGGAGGAGGTGTGAGTTGAAGGCGGCGTAATGGAGAGAGTACGAACCGGCACGGCCGTGGGCTCGGTCGAAGCTTTTGCCATCGGCCTCATAAAGCTCACGCTCTTGGTCGGCGCGGAATTGCTCGTAGTTCTAGAATTGCGCGGACTTTCGAATCTCTGAAGACATTCGTACTCGCGATCCTGTTTCAGGATCTGTCTATCTTTTGATGTTTGCTCTATTTGCGCTTATGTCGTGGCTGCTTTGGCGACGCTAAGGCGGCTTAACGAGAGGGAGAAGTTAACGTGCTAAGAGTAGAAGAGATGCCTCCGGCTGAAATGCACACGTTGCTGGAAACGAACAGCTTGGACACCTGGGATGCGCACATAACGGTCGGCCTTATGTGGTCCCCATGCATTACGCTTATGACGGCAAGGAGCTTTACTTCTTAACTACTGAAGGAATGAAGACGCAATTCATGAATGGCAATCCGCAGGTCTGCCTACAGGTCAAGGAAATTACGGACACCTCGCATTGGCGTAGCGTGATGGTAATAGGTAAGGCAGAAAAACTGACGAACCGGCGGTCGGCGTCCAAGGCATCGCCCGCGACATTATGAGCGCAAACTGCTTGAGGATCAACTTCGGCAATCACAGAAGATGGAGGCGATCGGCCAACTTGCCGGCGGCGTCGCGCACGACTTCACCAACCGATTGACCGCTATCAATGGTTATAGCAGCTTGGCGCTCCAGCGCACGGATGAGGACAATCCGATCAAGAGCTATCTCGAAGAAATTAAGAAAGCAGGCAATCGGGCCGCGAACCTAACGCGACAACTGCTGGCATTCGGACGCAAACAGATTCTCCAGCCGGTTGTGGTTAACCTGAATGATGTTGTTGGTGATATGAACAAGATGTTGCGCCGCTTAATCGGCGAGGATATTCAACTAACTGCGAAGTTCGATCCGGCGTTAAGAAACATTAAGGCTGATCCGGGCCAAATCGAACAGGTCTTCGTCAACTTAGTCGTCAATGCCCGGGACGCGATGCCGCAGGGTGGCTACCTCACCATTGAAACGGCTAACGGTGAAGTGGATCTCGAGTATGCGAGCAAGCACTTGGGTGCCCGACCCGGCAGCTACGTAATTTTGGCGGTTAGCGATACCGGGACCGGCATGGACGACAAAACCAAAGCGCGAATCTTCGAGCCCTTTTTTACTACTAAGGAAAGAGGGAAAGGGACCGGTCTCGGCTTGTCTACCGTTTACGGCATCGTGAAGCAGAGCGGCGGCAATATCTGGGTCTACAGCGAACCGGAGCATGGAACAACGTTCAAAGTTTACCTACCCCAACTCGAAGGTGTTACCAAGCCAACTGAGAGGCCAACCGTCGAAGCCGCTGGGCCGGGAGGTTCGGAAACTATCTTGCTGGTTGAAGATGAAGATGTGGTGCGTTGGGTGGCACAAGAGATTCTAGAACAGGCCGGGTATTACGTCCTCGACGCAAATGGGGGCGAAGAGGCAATTCGCTTGTGCAATGAGCGCGCTGCGCCAATACATCTTCTGCTCACGGATGTGGTGATGCCGGAGACTGGTGGGAAAGAAATTGCCGAGCGCCTGACGTCACTTTGGCCGGAACCCAAAGTCCTTTTCATGTCGGGATACACCGACGAAGCAATTGTCCGGCACGGTGTGTTGGATTCGAATATAGAGTTTATTCAGAAACCATTCACTCCGCTTGCACTCGGAAAAAAGGTTCGCGAAGTTCTGGACGGGAATGGTCGTGGCCTCGAGAGCAATTAGCAGCATTTTGGCTTCGTTTGGAGAGCAATCCTCTGGATAAGTATGAATTATTGGGGGTGTCTGCTGGTACAGCTCTTCAATGCATTCCTTAAGTACGAGATTTCTGAACCTCACTTTGACGCCACGTTTCTTTTTTTCCTCGTCAACACGATTCTGCATCCACCCCAAGCCTCTTTCGAAAAGCCACAAAGGCAGCGCGTCAAGGAAGATCACCGCGTTGGCCAAATTTGTCGGCGTCATACCATCAATATTGACATCAGACCCGGCCTTAGTTGCTCGAATAGGTCCTTAGAGTAAGAGGAACTGTTCCAAGCACCAACCAAGTCTCCAGCGAGCATCTTGTTATGCATTTGGCGAAGCAGGACGTTCGCGTCATTACGTGTCGGAGAGGTTTTATAGCCGGCTAGATAGAAGATTCTTCTGGGGGAAATATCGAGAGCTTCGGCTATCTTCCCTAACTTCTCACGGGGGACCTTGGCCCCGTGTTCATATCTCAGCCACTGCAGCTTCGATATGTCGACCGCTTCGGCTGCTTGTCGTTGAGTAAAGTCTCGCGCCATTCTGAGTTTCAAGAACACGTCTTGCACGTTTGCATTCGCCGTGACAGAATTCCGAGACTCCCAAGAGATGGCTCGTGCCTAAACTGAATAAAAAGCGTTTGGCTTCAACTGTATCGCGCGCCGCCAGAGTGATTCTCGGTGCGATGCTCCTGCTCGCGATTCTGGCGGCTCACATTCCGTCTTCGGCGGTAGCTATTGGTTCGATGTGCACACTCGCTTGCTGTGCAGGCAGAGCGCCGCATGCGGCCGGCTCGTGCATGAACGGCTCATGTCATGCTTTTCTAAAGGGTCGCGCCCAGACATCGAAGATCCATCTTCAATTACCAGTGTACGAGTCCGAGCACCTCTGCGGCCTTCCGCGAAGTAGCACCCGGAACTCTGTGATGTCGTTGCGAGGATCTAGAGCGCTTACACTCGCCGCCTCTTCCGAGCGGACGCGTGGCAGTCACGCACCTGACGCAGCCAGCGTGTACATGTCCACAATCGGAAAGCCTTGCGAACCAGAATGCGGTACAGGAACATTCAGTTCATCGAGTCAGAGCCGTCAGCGCGACTCCAGCGCAATCTCTTACGCGGACAAACCGCGTCCACCAACGGCCACGCGACTTGCGTATTCCCCGTTCAATGTGGCGAAGACTTTGGACGCATTATGCCGCCGCTCGCGCCCGCGTGGTCCTCCACTTACTTCTTCCTGATTCGTCGATCTAGCACCACATAAACCTGGGCGAAATTCCGCCCAGCCATATCGATAATCGACACGCCTTGGAACGGCTGTCCCTGGCCGCATCAATGAGTTCCTTTGCACTTGCCGCGCACTCTGTCCGGCAAACGTCGGAGAGCAGACTCTTGTGAGTGAGGGAGAAATGAATATCAATCGACTCTTATTTAGTTTCGTCTTTATTGTTCTCAGTGTTGCCGCAGCTCATGCGTCCGTCTTTGGTGATGTGAGAGGTACGGTGTTGGATCCGCAACATGGTGCAATCGCCGGCGCCAGGGTTACTCTGCTGGCTCGTTCGTCGTCCTTCTCGCATACGACTCAAACCGACAGCGCGGGAGACTTCTCTTTTCGTGCCGTGCCGATTGGAGAGTACACGGTTACAGTTGAATCAGGCGGCTTCAGCAAATCCTCATTGGCGCTGATTGTCTTGTCTGATCGCACAACTGCGTTGAGCGTGCAACTGAAGATTGCGCCCGTGTCGCAACAGGTCGAAGTTAGAACTACGCCGGGACAGGTAGAGTCAGGTTCGGCTACTCCGGTCAGCCTCGTCAACCGAAAGCAGATTGCGCAAACTCCTGGCGCCGATCGGACAAACAGCCTCGCGATGATCACCAACTACGTGCCCGGCGCGGTAGTCACGCACAATCAGCTGCACATACGCGGTGGTCATCAGGTCACGTGGCTCGTCGATGGGGTTCCCGTTCCTAACACCAACATCGCCGACACGGTTGGGCCGCAATTCGATCCCAAAGACATCGATTACCTCGAAGTCCAGCGCGGCAGTTACACGGCGGAATACGGCGACCGCACTTATGCGATGTTTAATGTCGTACCGCGGAGCGGCTTCGAACGTGACCGCGAAGCGGAGCTGCTCGTTTCTTACGGCAACTTCAATCAGACAAATGAGCAGTTGAGTTTCGGCGATCATACGAACCGTTTTGCTTACTATGCCAGCGTTAATGGCAACCGCAGTGACTACGGTTTGGAGACTCCGGTGCGGCAAGTGCTGCATGATCAAAGCAACGGCTTCGGCGGCTTTGCCTCTTTCATCTTCAACCCCGATCCGAAAGATCAGTTTCGGTTGGTAACGGCAGTCCGGCGGGATTTTTTTCAGGTGCCGAACGATCCGGATGCGCAGGATGCCGGCACTCGGGATCTCGAGCGTGAACGCGACGCCTTCGTCAATTTCTCCTGGATGCGCACCATAAACTCAAAACTGCTTCTGACCGTCTCGCCGTTCTACCACTACAATCGCGCAGCATTCAAAGGCGGGCCAAACGACACACCTGTAATTGCGCGCGACGAACGCAGCTCGCAATACGGCGGCGCGCAAATTGTCTTGAGCGCGCTCACGCGGCAACACAACGCGAAGGCCGGGTTCTACGGCTTCTGGCAACGCGATTCTGCCTTCTTCAGTTTGCAGGGCCTCGATGCCAACGCCAACCCCATCAACTTGCAGCAACGCGAGAATCCACACGGCAATCTGGCCGCGTTCTTCGTCGAGGATCAGTACCAGCCAGTATCGTGGCTGACCCTGAGTGGTGGCTTGCGGTTCACGCGGTTTCACGGCTCATTGACTGAAAACGCGACCAGCCCTCGCGCGGGGTTAGCCATTCGCATTCCGCGCGTACACATTACTCTGCACGGATTCTATGGACGCTTCTATCAAGCGCCGCCCCTCACAACTATTTCTGGGCCATTGCTCCAATTTGCCGTCGCCCAGGGCGTTGATTTCATTCCTTTACGAGGCGAACGCGATGAAGAATATCAATTCGGAGCGACCCTCCCATTCAAGGGTTGGAACATCGATGCCGGTTACTTTCATACTAGCGCGAGGAACTCTTTTGATCATGACGCGCTGGGCAACTCGAACATTTTCTTTCCGTTAACCATTGAACGCGCGCGCATTCGAGCGTTCGAGATGACGGCGCGTTCGCCGCAACTCTTTAAGCGTGGTCAGTTCTATCTCGCTTATTCGCACCAGTATGCGCAGGGACGGGGCGCGGTCACCGGTGGTCTGACGGACTTCTCTCCGCCGGCAGACCTCTTCTTCCTCGATCACGACCAACGCGACACATTGAGCACCGGCTTTACGATTAACCTTCCGGCACGCAGTTATGTCTCCGGAAATGTTCGCTATGGTTCGGGCTTTCTCGATGGCGACGGACCGGGGCACCTACCGGGCCATGCCACCTTCGACGCTTCGGTTGGCAAAGGCTTTGGCGAATCCTGGCTGGTCGCGTTGCAGAGTGTGAATCTGACCAACAGGCGGTTCTTGCTCGACAGCGCCAACACGTTCGGCGGCACGCACTTCGCCGAGCCGCGACAGATCTACGTTGAACTGCGATACCGTTTTCATTATTGATGATCGACTCGAGGTCTTGGAGGAATCGTCTTGAAGATAACACCGCTAGAAAGCCAGTGGTTCTACCATTGCACTCACTTCGAGTAGTCTCTTTGCGATTTATTCCATCGAGGTGAGATTTATTAGTTGTTGCTAACGATAGATCGTTGGGCTGCCGAATCGAATTCTTGTGGGCATCGAACCGTAACCGCCGCTGGCGCATCTTATGATTTGCTCGACTAGAAAACCTCACGCAAATGTCCATTATAAGGGTTCGAATCATGAAGTATTTCCGCGTTATTTTGCTATTCGTTATTGCGTTTGCCGGGTTCAGTACTGGCCATAGCTCCGAACTCTAACTTCCGGGACACCGGGTTTGTGAGGATCAGTTGCGGAAAGTCCAAAGATACGTTCAACAGCGGTCTTGAGATTACGATCCGCTCTTTCCGTTTCATTCGAGACAATAAGAGAAGTTCCATCCGCGGAAAACGCGCAGCCAACTGAAGCAGGGAAGTAGAAAGCATGTCCCAGTAGTTTGTCGAATACGGACGAACGTACCTCATAAACAAAAACAGGCGTTTGCGCGGGGTGAACTGGCATTTCTGCGGGATGCATAAAGAGGTTGGCGATCTTCCCCATGAGTTGACCGCCTTCGGTAATGACCTTCACTCCTATCAATTCATTCTTTGCCTGGGGCAGAGTCTTAATCGACGACTCCTCAGGCGAAACAAGTGATTCGTCATGATCAACCATCACCGCATCAGGCCCAATGCCGTGGATCTCGTGGTTATCGACCAGGGCGTAGCTCTCGTCCAGCCGTTGGATTGAAAGACCCGCCAATTGGCCTTTCAAGGGGTCGACGATGAGGTCATGGACATGCCCAAGTTTATTCCCACTGTCGACCGCAAGAACGGCTCTACCGATTATGTTGCCGATGTCCTGCACGTTATCCATTAGATTGTCCAGAAGACATGCGCATACTGTGCCAAAGCCTTGAATCGATTCTTATTCAATTATTCAGTTTCTCATTTGGAGCCTTCGGGTGCGCGTGCCAAGCTCCGGCATTAGATCATCGTTCCAAATCGCGTTGGGCCAGAATTCAATGACAGGTCTCAGAGATTCGTGAAATCTTTTTCCGGCGTAACAAAGGAGTACGTTTTTAGTAAAAACTAAGATGAAGGCATACAGTTGGAGGACTGTTCAAGAGTTCAGCCTTCCAAAAGAGACGAATATCGGCTCACTCTGGGCACCCGCGCGTGTAGCTTCGTCTGGCTATTTGAAACACGGTTTTTTTCTTCTAGAGACTCTTGCTCACTCACAGAGATGATGTGGACTTCAAAGATGTCTGCTTCTTCCCATACCTAGCCGTAATCAGTCGGACGTAATTCCGCGTTTCTTGGTAAGGCGGCACCGTGTAACCGTGCTTTATCACGGCGTTCTCGCCTGCGTTATAGCCGGCCAGGGCCAGATCGATTCGTCCATTGAACATCAGCAAGAGATCCTTTAGATAGCGCGTGCCACCCATGATGCTTTGAGCAACGTCATAGGGGTTCGCGACTCCGTATCGCGCGGCAGTTCCGGGCATAAGTTGCATCAGGCCCTGCGCGCCTTTCGGGCTGGTGGCGATTTTGCTGAACTTCGACTCCTGGGACATCAGACAGAAGATCAAATAAGGATCGACGCCGTACTTGTTTCCATAAAAACGAACGAGGTTGTCGACTGTATTATTACCCGTAGTCCAGGCGACGTCCGAAGGCCCGGCGTTCATCGAAGCGTCGGGTAGAATTGGCGCCGGCTTATTGGCTGCGGCGATCTGATTCCGAGCTGCCTCGACCTTGGCGCGCGCATCCGCCAAAACCTGGTCACTCTTCTCCATCTCCACGCGCGAGATTAGTCCGTCACGATAGAGTCCTTTCGCTTGAGTATTCTGCTGGTCAAGCTTCTGAACTTCGCGTTCGTAGAGTGCTTCGAGATCGTTAAGTGTCTTTTTGTAGTCCGTCGATCGATTGCTGGTGCCGGCTGCCGTGGCGTCATTCGATTTCGATACGGGCGTTGAGGCTGTGGCCGATGGAATCAACGGATTCGCCGGTGTTTTGCTGATCGCGGAATTGGTGGCTGACTGATCGGTTTTTACGGATGCTGAATTCCCTGACGCGGCCGCTCCTGTCTGAGACGCCGGCGCAACATTCGCGGTCTTTTGCTGAGCCGTCGCAGCCATCGCGAAAAATGAGCTAAGAATCACCGCAAACACACGTAGAATTGATGAGGATTGGTGAAGCTTCTGCAGCATGTATTATTCTGGACTCCTTGTTTATTTAGACACCGCTCGGCTTCTGTCGGTTACCTTTGAGGAAAAGCCAAGCAGGCTATTTACGTATATTACTTTGATGTGCGTCGCGGCGTATTTACTGCCTAAGCCTAAGCGCATTGACCCTTCTCGAAGCGCCTCCACCCGGGCACGTGAAAGGCGCCACGCGTCGACTCTGCAACCGTCGTCGCCAACGCCGCCGGCGTAAGTATTTGGGAATAGCGCGAGCCAGGCGTCCAGGCCGGCCCCTGCGTGTGATGGTGAAGAGGCGTGAACTCTGGCAATGAGGTCAGTAGGGGGTTGTATGTCACCGCCCCCGCCGCCTGGACTCAACCGAAGGGCGTCTGCATAGTTACAGGATAGAATAGCTATGGAGTCATATGGAACTTGGACGAATTAATGGCATCTTTCGTTACCCAGTTAAGTCAATGGCCGGTGAGTTACTCGATGTTGCAAAGCTAAGTTGGCATGGCATTGAGGGTGATCGCAGGTTAGCTTTTCGTCGACTCACTGACAAAAGTGGATTCCCATGGCTGACAGCGAGCAAATTACCGCAGTTGCTCCTCTATAAACCATTTGGGCTCGACAGCAACATTGCCGAGCTATTCCCAACGCACGTTCGTACGCCCGACGGAAATGAATACGAACTCCGAAGCAATGAACTACGGGAGGAAGTTTCGAGGCAGTATGGCAGCGATGTCGAATTGATGAATCTCAAGCATGGCATCTTCGACGAGTCTCCCATTTCGGTAATCAGCCTCGGCACAGTGCATTCGGTCGAGCGCGAATCAGGCCGAGAGGTTGACCTGCGCAGATTTCGACCAAATATTGTGATCGAAACAGCTAGAGCTGAGCCGTTTGAGGAAGACAGTTGGGTGGGCCGGACATTGATCTTTGGTGAAGGGAACAGCGGGGCAGCCGTCGGGGTTACTATGCGGGATGAACGATGTGTCATGCTTAATCTTGACCCAGACACAGCCGAGCGAGATTCCGAAGTGATGAAGACTGTTGTTCGTATGAACGAGAATTACGCCGGCGTATACGGCACGGTTATCAGGGCGGGCGAGCTTCGTGTCGGTCAAGTTGTGACCTTGGGAGGTTAGGATATCGTGAAGCGTATCAGCGACGTTGCACGGGTGCGCCGTCCAACAAATGTTGGACGCGAGCAGCGGGAGCGCCTCTCGCAACTAGCTTAGTGCGGCGAACGGTGCTTTGATTCGCGCCGCCGCGTCAACTCAAACGTTAGGCGGCACCGAGACGGTGGGGAAAGCGGAATGACAATCGGCACCATCGACGAATCACAACGCAAAGCAGCCACAGTTGTGGGATTCTCTTATCTGTTTGCACTGCCGCCGGCGGTCTTCGCCGAGTTCTATGTACTCGGCCGACTACTTGTCTACAACAACGCTGTGGACACCGCTCGTAATATCATGGCACATGAGAGACTCTTTCGCTTGGGCACCGCCAGCAACCTCACCGTCTTCGCGATCGATATAGTATTAATCACAGCTCTTTACGTGGTACTCAAGCCAGTCAATCGAAACCTGGCCTTGCTCGCGGCGTTCTGGGGCCTAATCGAGACGGCGATTCTGGTTGTCACTCTGCTCAATGACTTCGAGGCTCTGCGACTATTGAGCGGCGCCGATTACTTGCGAGTATTTGAGCCAGATCGATTGCAAGCATTGGCTCGGGCTTCGATGAGCGCACATGGCGCCGGATATGGCGTGGGCCTGGTGTTTGCCGGACTTCGAAGCACTCTGTTTTGTTATTTGTGGTTCAAGTCGAGTTATATCCCAAGAGCATTGGCGGCATGGGGAATGTTTGCGTCTGTTCTGATGGGAGCAAGCGCATTCTCGTTCATAATTGTTCCCGAGCTTGCGAAGGTCGTCGGAGTTGGGATTTATGGAGGTCCGATCTTCTTCTTCGAACTGACCATGGGCTTTTGGCTCTTGCTAAGGGGATTACCAACTTTCGGAGCTGTGCCCGATCGAGAAAGCGGGTCAGCACAGGCGGGCGCCGTATAAACATCTCGTCCAGTCGATGGCCTCGCGCGGCTGTTCGAGCGTTAGCTCACTTAGGATTTCTGGACAGGCGGGCTATGGTCAGTGAACCAACCTGGGCCCGAACGTCATGGAACTGACGATCACTCACATCGGCAGCGAGACGACATTGGCGTCGGCAGCCACGGGAGCGCGGAGAGAGTTGACATGACGCGCGCCGCAAACGCAAGAATCGCCGGATTCACGTACCTCTTCTACGCAGCGATCGGTATCTGCCTCCAGCTGCTGATGCACCGTGCGACCAGCGTCGATGGTAATGCCCCTACAATCGCGCGCATCGGCGAGCACGCGACGGACGTACGCATGGCGATCCTGATTACGCTGCTCGAATGCTTCTCGGCCCTCGTGCTGGCAGTGGCGCTGTACCGGGATCACGCGGGACCAGGACCACGAGCTTGCAGGTGCTTTGATTCGCGCCGCCGCGTTAACTTCTCATAGGCCGACGGGAGGAATTTCATGAAACGCATCTGGACGATCATCGGAGTAAGCGATGTGCCGAGTAGCTTCAAATGGTACCAGTCACTCTTCGGCCAGCCCGAGACACGACCCGGCCATGACTTCTTTGGTCAGATCCTCGATTCGGATGGAACTGTCCTGCTTTGCCTCCACCAGTGGGGCGCGCACGAGCATCCGTCGTTGACGAGCCCGGACAACGCGACGCCTGGCAATGGGCTCCTCTTGTTCTTCCGCGTCGACGATTTCGATATGGCCCTGAAAAGGGCACGCGCGCTCGTCGCCCGGATCGAAGAGGAGCCGCACGCGAACCCGAATACTCGAACACAGGAGTTCTCGCTCCGGGATCCGGACGGATATTACGTCACGATCAGTGCGCTCTCGTCGCTCGAGCTGAGAGGCCACGAGGCGCCGGCCTAACAAATGAATGCAGCCGTCCGTTCCGTGAACGTTCGCACAAAAGACCGGATCACCATGGCAAAGAGAAATAAAATCATCTATTGGATTTCCACCCTTTGGCTAGCATTGGGAATGACGGCCACGGGAATAGTGCAGTTAATAAGAATGGAATCGCAGGGAGCCCTGGCGCCACCCGGTGTATATGGTATTAAATATTAGGGCTATCCCGTCTACCTTCTAACCATACTGGGTGTCTGGAAAATTTTGGGAGTTGTAGCAGTGCTGATTCCTAAATTTCCTTTACTAAAGGAATGGGCTTATGCAGGCTTTTTCTTTGTCATGTCGGGAGCGATATTTTCACATTTCGCATCTGGTAGTCCTGTCAAAGAAATATTTCCCTCGTTGCTACTTCTGATCCTGACCGTGGTGTCATGGTACTTCAGACCTGCGAATAGAAAACTCATTTCAGTTAATCAATAAATGAAGAGTATGAAAAAAGAATTGTCGTCAAAACAACGCGAAGAACTACTCAAAACATTGAAAGCCCGTTTTGAGAAAAACATGAACCGCCACAAAGGTCTTGAATGGGCTAAAGTGCAAGCAAAGCTGAAAGCCAATAATGAAAAATTGTGGTCGCTCAATGAAATGGAAAGAACTGGCGGTGAACCGGATGTTGTCGGGTTTGATAAAAAGACGGGCGAATACATCTTTTACGATTGTTCAGAGGAGAGCCCTAAAGTCCGCAGAAGTCTTTGTTACGACAGCGAAGCGCTGGAGTCGAGGAAAGAACATAAACCAAAAAACAACGCTATCGAAATGGCATCTGCCATGGGAATCGACCTTTTAACGGAACAAGAATATCGAGAACTGCAGAAACTTGGAAATTTCGATACGAAAACATCGAGCTGGGTGAAAACACCTTCTCACATCAGAAAACTCGGCGGCGCCATCTTTTGTGATTTCCGCTACGGCAGCGTCTTCGTTTATCACAACGGTGCAGAATCTTACTATGCCGCCAGGGGGTTCCGTGGCTCGCTAAGGGTCTAATCGTTCGGTTGCGCGTCGTGTCAGAAACCGGGAGCCGTAGCGACCGGATCATAGACTCAACTCAGCACGGAAGGTCAGTACGCTCCGTGAGCGGATGGGTTGAGGATTCAACTTCTGTCGCCCGCTGGAGCGAGCTCGGAATTCTTAAGAGTGTTGGAGAAAGTGGGAATGGCGAATGTTGGGATAGCCCATGATCCGGATGTTGGTGAAGTATGGCATTGGAGTTTGAGTAAAGAAGATTATCGAAAGACTTGAATCGTCGCGCCGCAGAGTCACCTCAATCGTTGCGCGGTTTTCTTTCTGGAATGGAAGAAGGAAAGTGATTCGGCCGTCTAATTTGGTGAATGAGTCAAGTTTCTTTCGCATTGGATTAGCGGTCAGAGGAGAACGTAGTGCTCAATTTCCAGCACCATTCCATCCTGGTCTCGTTTGTCCTCTTCGTCTCGCTCACGACTGAGGGTTGCGCTCCCGGCGCGGATAGCCATCTTGCAAATGACCGGTCGACGGCCGCCACAAATGACGGCTGGATCAAAGTAACCGAACACGCGCCCTTCCCCGGAAGTTACAACTTTCCTCTCTTCAACATCCGAAACAAACTGTGGGCTTTTCACAGTCAGGGCAACTGGTATTCGGCAGATGGAAAGAATTGGACCAAAGCGGAACTGCCACCATTGGGACTGCGGACTGGCTTTCAACAGTACGTTCAATTTAATGATGCGGTTTACGCTCTCGGCACCAGCGAAGGGAATTACCTCGACCTTTCCACAGGCTCACGCATCGCCAGGACGAGCAGCGATCTGAAACGATGGGAAGTGGTCGCCGAGCAGTCAGAGTTGCCGGCCAGAGTCTTCTACGGCGCCGTAGTCTTCGATCAGAAAATATGGCTGCTGGGCGGTTTTGACGGAAAGAATTATTATAACGACGTTTGGAATTCGAGTGACGGAGTGAAGTGGCGACGTGTCGCGGAGACATCACCGTGGACTGCGCGAAGTAATCCTTCGGCGATCGTGTTTCAGGACAAGATCTGGCTGATTGGTGGTGGCATCATCAACGGGCAAGTATTCAATGACGTGTGGTTCACAAAAGACGGAATGAATTGGAAAAAAGCCACTGACAAGATAGGCGCCAGGCCGATCTTCGGAGGCTCCGCCATCGTTTTTGACAGCAGGATATGGCTCGTGGGCGTGAACCGCAATGACGGTTTTCAGAATGCCGTGCTGGTATCGGCCGGCGGCGTGAATTGGAACGAGCAAACAGCGCCGTGGACACCGAGAGGTGGAGTTGCGACTTGCGTCTATGATGGAAAACTATTCATGACAGGCGGCAAGTACTCAGTTAACGAGAGCGGGAATATCAGATTCATCTACAGCAATGACGTATGGTACATGACGCCGTCTTCAAAGTGATTCCTGAGGTTGTCCGCCGCCGAACAAATCGTTGGACGCGAGCGGCGAGAGCGTGTTTCTGAACTAGACTGATTGAGCGCAGAGTGCTTTGATTAGCGCCGCCAACTCACCGTTGGGCAACAGAATGAATACTCCAGAGGAAGTCATTTTCGAGGAGGTAGAACTTCTTCGGGCCAAAGTGCGAAGGCCCATAGTTGTCGCCCTGGACGGGGGGAGCGGGGCCGGGAAAACGACAATTGCTGAAAGCTTGATGCGTCTCGCCAAGATCGCTTTGGTTCCGCTTGATGATTTTTATCAAACCATAATTCCCGAATCAGAATGGCCAGCCAAGACTGTCGAACAGCGGCTGAACGGCGTATTTGACTGGTCTCGCGTTCGAAGCGAAGCCATTGAACCACTTCGAGCAGGAAGGTGGGGCCGTTGGCGTGCCTTTGACTTCACGCGTGGTTTAGGCAAGGCGGGGACCTACAGCCTTAAGAAAGGGTTGACTCAGGTGCTTCCTGCTCCCACGATTTTAGTTGAAGGTGCTTATTCAGCGTCGCCATCGCTGAGAGATTTGATCGATCTGGCAGTACTCGTAGATGCGCGGGACAAGAGACGTCATCTGCGCACGGCTGCACGGGGAGACGACACCGAATTCCTCGCCAAGTGGCACTGTATCTGGGATGAGGTTGAGAGTTATTACTTTCAGCATGTGTGTCCGCCAGAATCCTTTGATCTAATCATTCCAAATGACGATAATTCCGAACAAATCATTGGACCGGAGCGCGGGAACGTGTTTCGCGACTTGATTGATTGAACCAAAGATTGAATGTAATCGCCGCGCTCGGCGCACGCTCGGCCCAATTGATTTATGGAATCGTCAAGCTCACTCGCGAGAAAGCCCCCGCTGTACAAAGAGATTCTCGTGGCGCTATTGGTTGGCGGTTTGTTTGGGGCGGTGGTGGGATGGTTCGTGGGAACATTCGCGACCTTCTTTGCGACCCTGGTTGTCGACGATTCTGTTAACGCCACTCGCGGAATGCGAATGTCTGCATTTCTCGGTGGAATGATTGGGATCCCATTGGGTGCAGTCACCGGGCTAGTTGTCAGCTTGCCCGTTCGAATTCTTTCTGTTCGAGTTTTTCGGTTTCTAAATAATCCCTGGCTTGCTGCCCCGTTGGGCGCGGTCATCGGCTGGTGCTTCGCTCTGCTGCTTCTTATTCGCTGGTACTCTTCAGCTGGGACGGCGGTATACCTTGGGCTGCATTCGATGGCGGTTGGCGGCATCGTCGCTGCTGTGACAGTGCTCGCAAAACCGAAGTGGCTCTAGCGACATTGAGCGAACAAGTCGTTGCACCGGAGCGCAGGAAGTCTGTTTCGTAACTTAATTCACGAGGTAACATTTCAGAAATATGAAATCACAGTCAGGGAAAATTTATCGGATTGGCGACAAAGTTCGAATTAAGGCGGGGCCTTTCGCGGCGTTCACCGGAAAGGTGGAAGGAATCAATCAATCAAGGTTGCTGCTCAAAGTGAAAGTTGAAATCTTTGGGCGGCCCACTCCTATAAAAGTTCCTTTCTCAGGAGCTGAGAAATTAGAGTTCGAGCCCCCGCTGCCTCCGCCATCTGCACCGAACTAGCTATGAGGCATAGCTTCGTTGCAAGCAAGTGCTCGTTTGGCCGCCTTGCTGAGAATCACTGTTGAACTTACCAGCATCGATATCGTAGTAGTGCTTAGGAGGTCGAAAGAGGATGTATTGTTCATCTTGCGGCGTGGCTGTCACTCAGGGCCTGAGCTACTGTAATTACTGTGGCGCGAAGTTGAATGAGGTAAGCGGCGAAAAGATCATCAAATCATCAGAAGTGAAACCTGAGCTCCTCGTTTCGTCGATGGTAGTACTCTTCGTCTTCGGCCTGGTAGCTATCACAATGCTGATGGGAGTGATGAAAGCCATGATCAACTTAGATGTAGGGCAGATCTTGGCTTTCGCGCTGCTGAGCTTTCTAATAATGGTTTCAATTGAAGGCGTGCTTGTTTGGCTGTTATTACGTCGCAAGCGCGGCGCTGAGAATTCAGGCGATACTGTGATGTCGAAAGGACAAGCAACCAATGAACTTGACGGGGCACAGGCGAGAGGCCTGCCAGAACCCGTGCCGAGCGTGACCGAGCACACTACTCGCGCGTTCGAGCCCGTCTACAGCAAGCGAACATCAGAATGAAGAATCGACCTCCAGGCACCCGCGCCTAAGAAACTTCATTCGACCTCTTAGCCGCTGTCTTTCCAGGTAACGAAGTGATATTAATCCGAGTACAGCGACGCTTTTATTTCGCGTATTGCCATGTATTGACCGCAAGGCCAGTTTCGGACGGTTTTGTCTTATGAGAAAACAAACTCTAGGCAGCGTCTGCTTTATTCTCTCCCTCGCAATCGTTTTTCTACTTAGAGTGTTGGCACGGTCCCAGGGTATTCACCTGCCACTCATCGGTTTCGTTTCGCCGATGATCGCCTCGTTTATTGTCGTGCCGCTTTTGATAATTCCGTTGACTGCCCTAAACCAATACTTTCTTGCGTGGCGCAAGGCACACGGGCGTGATATTGAGGAAGAAGAAAAGCATGAGTTTGGCGAAGCGGATATTATCAGCCTTAGACCTCGGCAATCCTACGAGGAATCTTCAACTTATCGAAGGTAGGCTCATTGTGTTGGCGACGAGCACAGCAACTCATGGCAATGGTGCGTGAGGACAAGGTATTTCTCAACCAAGTCAATCCACCGTGAACTGAGGCCGACATATGACTACGATTGATCACTTGATCCTTAACGTCAACGAGGTGCCCACAAGCGTAGATTTCTATGTCAACGTCCTGGGCTTTGAACTGGAGGGTAACGACGGACCATTCACGGTGATTCGAGTCAGCGAGGACTTCACGCTGCAGTTGGCGCCGTCGGGCACTGAGGGAAATCAACATCTTGCTTTCGCAATGTCTCGCGAAGCTTTTGATACGGCATTCACGCTGGTGAAGGAAAAAGGGATTCCCTACGGTGATTCATTCCATTCAGTCGGCACTAACTCAGGTCCTGGCATTGAGTCTGGCGCCAAAGGGCCAGCCCCAACTCTTTATATGAATGATCCGAATAAACACCTGATTGAGATTCGCACTTATGATTGATCCAACTCGATGGCTAACACGCCAATCGGGGCGACGCTGGTTAGCAGAAACTGAATTCTGAAAACTCGAGCAACTTCTGATAACTGAGAGTGAGGCGATAAGCGTTGAGCTTAGAGGTGAAACGTGAACTGTTACGTCACGTCGTCGCCACCGTGGCGTATCGCGGCGGCATAGCTGTCCTGGATGCGCCGGAGAACTTCGCCGAGTTTCGCGTCAATGAGACAGCGCGCACACCGGGAGAAATTTTGGCGCACATCGGCGATTTGCTCGAAGGCTCTCGCTATTTGATCAAAGGTGAGCTAGTGCAATTAGCCTCGTTCCCCTTGCAGTGGGAAGATGAGATCACGCGGTTTTTCTTCGCGGTGAAAGGGCTTGATGCATATCTGGCGTCGGACGCCCCGATGCTTTGTCCCGTGGAAAAACTTATACAGGGCCCAATTGGTGACGCCCTGACACATGTCGGGCAGATTGTGATCTTGCGGCGAGTGGCCGGAAAGCCGGTTCGTGCCGCGAGCTATTTTACTGCTGAAATAGTCGCAGGAAAGATTGATAGAGAATATTTCGTCTACCTTGATTGAGTATTGACTGATGGAACCTCATATGAGCGCTCCCAACGAAATACCCGCTGGAGGAAGCGAAAGGCCCGATGGGTTCCTTGGTCTGCTGCGCGCCGTGGCCCTCACCGCAGTAGCGGTTGGTGCTGTTGGTTCAGTCGGTCTGATGTTTTGGGTAGGTCATCGTAACCCGTCTCGTGTTCTGCTATTTCTTTTCTTAATTTGGGTGCTCGCGCCGTTCGTCGGCCTCTTATTGGCAGACATGATTTCGAAGTGCTGGTCGATTATCACCCGAACGACGCTCTATAGCGTGATGCTGATCCTTGCACTGGGCTCTTTGGCCTGCTACGGGGATGTTGTCTTGAGGCCCAGACCGCAGGCTGCTTTCACGTTCCTTGTTGTCCCTCCGGTCTCATGGCTGCTGATGACGATAGTCGTCGCGATAGCCGCGTTAATATCACGCAGGATGTCGCGTTGGAATGCCTGATAACTGTTAGGCGGTTTGTAAAAACAGTCGGGCACATGTCGAACACTGGACGGCCGGCTGATCTCTTGAACGCTATTTGACGCCCGGAGGTGATTCTATGAAAGCATATGTCGTGACTACTGGTGCGGTCTTTGCGCTGATTACTCTGGCGCACATCGTGCGGATCGTGATGGAAGGGCCGCACCTTTTAAGAGAGCCGCTGTACATTATCCTAACTCTAGCCACAACTGGCTTATGTGTTTGGGCTTGGCGACTGCTCAGGCCCACCTCCCGGCTGTGAAAAAGCAGCGCCGCAGTATGACACGTCGAGGTTGTTAGAGAACGAACGTCACTCGACCCCAGTTAAGAAATGTGAGTTACAATCACCACATGAAATGTCCAGTCTGTAAAACCACCGAACTTTCTACTACCCAGCTGGACGAGAATCTTATTTCTCTGACTTGTCCGGATTGCGGTGGCAACTGGCTCAGGGGAGCGGAGTATTGGAAATGGGTCGAACAGCACGGCTCTGAACTTGCTGAGCGTGTGCTGCAAACTGAGAACTTGTCATTGGCCGAGCCCGGCTTGCCGATCGATTGTCCGGAGTGTCGCTTTCGCATGATCAAGTTCCTCGTCGGACGCGGGCTAACCTTTACTATCGACCATTGCGAAGGATGCAAAGGTATCTGGCTCGACCGGAATGAATGGGAGGCTTTAAAAAAGCGCAATCTACATGACGATCTCAGTCTAATGTTTACTTCCTTCTGGCAAACCGAGGCGAATCGGACCGTGCGGAAGAAAAGGATGGAAGACATCTATGTCGGCAGATTCGGCATGGATGACTATACGGAGATTAAGCGGATCCGCTGGTGGCTGGATACCAAGACCAATAAGGAGGAGCTGCTTGCTTATCTCACCGATCGGGATCCCTATAGCGCTTGATTAGTACACGACACGCCGATCGAATGAAGATCAAGGCCTACCTGCAACGAATCAATTATACCGGCTCGCTTGATCCGAGCGCCGAAACTTTGCGTGGGTTGCAGTTGGCGCATCAGCGCACCGTTCCGTTTGAGAATCTGAGTATTCATGCGGGCGAACTCATCGTTCTCGATGATCAGGCGTTGTTCGAAAAGATTGTCGAGCGGGGGCGGGGCGGTTTTTGTTACGAGCTGAACGGCTTATTTGCCGCCTTACTGCGCGCGCTGGGTTTCGAAGTCGCAATGCTCTCAGCCCAGGTGGCGAATGCCGCAGGAACCTTTGGTCCTGACTTTGACCATATGGCTTTACTGGTGACGCTTGCCGAACACTGGCTGGTCGACGTGGGATTTGGCGATTCGTTTCTCGAACCGTTACTGCTTGACGAACAAAACGACCAGGTCCAGGGCAATCGTGCTTATCGCCTTAATCGCGAAGGCGAATGCATTGTTCTTCTGCAGCGATCATTTAACGACGAGTGGAAGCATCAATATCGCTTCAATCTGACGTCATTCCATTATCCTGACTTCGCGCAAATGTGCCGGTATCACCAAACATCGCCCGAATCGCACTTTACCAAAGAGCGCATCTGCTCGCGCGCTACCATTGAAGGCCGGATTACCCTGAGCGGCCAGCGTTTCCTAACGATTGCTGGTGACGGCAAGAAGCACGAGCGGATCCTCTCGAGTCCGGAAGAATATGCGACGATATTGCGCGATCAATTCGGTATTGTTATGACCAGATAAATGTCAGGTCGATTCGTGTTCTTTCCAATTAGCACCAGAGCGATCCAAGAAATCACACGAACCGCACGAACACAGGAATAATTAAGCTTCGTGTTATTTCGTCGATCGGTTTTTGAGAACGCCAACTCCAAACTACCGGAGCCGATGGCCAAATAATGACAGCAGCTCGGCACTTTCCTTTCGTAACTCGATGAGAATTCAGCAAGCCTACACCGATTGGTCGGCAACTTACGATCAGGATCAAAACCTCACGCGCGATCTGGACGAAATCGTCACCAGAGCGACGCTGGCGTCTCTGCATAGCAACTCTACCATCGAAATTGGGTGTGGGACCGGAAAAAACACCGCGCTTCTGGCTCGGATTAGTCAGCACGTCACTGCCATGGATTTCTCAGAGGGCATGATCGAAAAAGCTCGAGAGAGACTTTCGGTTGATAATGTCAGCTTCATTGGGGCCGACATCTCAAAACCATGGCAGTTTGGCGATGGGTCATTCGAGCTGATTGTCTGCAACCTGGTGCTTGAACACATCGCTGATCTTTCATTCGTATTCGCCGAGGCGGCCAGGGTGCTCCGGAAAGGTGGATGGTTCTTTGTTTCCGAACTGCATCCTTTTCGGCAATATCAGGGAACCCAGGCCAGGTTCGAACGAAATGGCAAGAGAACTCAGATCCCGGCCTTCGTGCACCATATCTCAGACTTCATCGCTGCCGGTGAGGCGAACAAACTAAGCCTTGCGGGTATGAAAGAATGGTGGCACTGCGAAGATCAGAATAAGCCGCCCAGGATCGTATCCTTCATGTTTCACAAGCGCGGCAAGGATTAGGCGGCAATCTTTCGCTGACGACGGTCGTGCTTACGGGAACACAAACTCTCTTCCGTCGCGTAGTTCTTAGCTCAGTGGATCGGACCCTCGTCTGCGATCAAAAATTGAGCGATACGGGCCGGCCCGCGGCATCACGCAGTTAGGGCAGGAAGATTGGGAAATGGTTGGTGAGGGGCTACTCGAGATGAGGGCCGGAGCAACCAACGCGATCTATTTCAAGCGACCCAGGCGGTAGCGTTGATCTAACATGCGCAGTCGCTTGAATGAATCGCAGGAGTCCGACAAAGAACCAGATTCACCTTGGCCCGAGAGTGTACTCGAACTTGTAAGAGTGTTTCCCACCTTCGATGATGATGGTCATTGTGCCGGTGATTCCCACCAACTCGTCCGTTCCTGAATCCGGAACCACGGTAACGTTCATGTTATAGACGCCCTTGCTCATCGTTCCCTTGTGCTGCAGGACGAAGCTGCCTCGACTTCCGTTCAGCGTACCGGTCACCAATTCCAACGCGACGTACGCAGCGGAACCTTCGACCTTCGTTCTCGCCGCCAGCATGTGCCCTTTGCCGATAGCGTCCAGGTCGCCGTGGAATTGTTTGTCGCCAAAGAGGCGGTCAAAGCCGCCGCCGGCGCCGTCATCCTGTGGTTGCGGTGTCATCTTTACTTCGAACGTTCCTCGAGCGGTCATGGTCACCTCTTTCTGAATAGAATCGCCTGGTCCCGCATCGGCGCGAGCGCTGATGGCGAGGCCGGCGAGACTTAATCCCAAAACTATTGCTAGTGTTTTCACGGTTTCCTCCAATTCGGTAGAATCGTAACGCGCACATCACCGCGCGTATTGAAGAAACGCGACACGACATGGTCCGACTTAAAACCGATCCGCCCCGAGGAATGTTGAAGACGACCGTTCCAGACCGGCAGCGCTTCCGGCACGAACGTTATCATCCTTCGCCGGATCTGGAACAATACGTGGAACACTACTGGGTAGTTGAGTGGGACTTTCGTGGAGAAGCGCCCGAGCGGGCTGAGACATTGCCGCACCCGAGTGTGCACATGATTTTCGAGCGAGACGGCAGAAGCAGGATCAGGGGAGCAGCGCGAAAGAAGTTCTCGAAGCTACTCGATGACAAGGGCGGCGTCTTCGCGGTGAAGTTCACGCCCGCGGGGTTTTATCCGTTTGTCGGTGTCCCGGTGTCGGGGTTTTCAGACAAGATTGTGAGCCTTCGGGATGTATTCGATCGGGGAGGTGATGAGTTGGATCGCGCGGTCCTCTCGCAAGACACCGACCTTTCCCGTATCAACCTGGTTGAGAGTTTTCTCCTCGCCCGCCTGCGCGACCTCTATGACGGCGATGAGAACGTCCCGAAGTTAACCGAGATTGTTTATCGAGTAGCGAAGGAACGAGGGATTCTGAAGGTCCAGGATCTGGTCGACCGTTATGGCCTAAACCTGCGAACGCTGCAGCGGCTATTCGCGAGGTACGTCGGCGTGAGCCCAAAGTGGGTAATTCAGCGCTACCGCCTGCTCGAGGCTGCGGAACAACTGGCCACTGGCGAGTCAATCAGTCAAGCAGAGCTGGCTCTGAATCTGGGCTATAGCGACCAGGCCCACTTCATCCGGGATTTCAAGTCGATGGTAGGAGTATCGCCAGCTGCGTATGCCAAGGTAGCGCGCCAGAGCTCAAGCATCTAGTCTAGTGTCTCCATTGATTTTACAGTCGTTACGTTCGTGCCGTTTCCTGTGATTTGGTCGATCGTCCTGCTGCGCCAAATACGATCCACTAAATCATACGAAGAATCATGAAACTCAAAACTCCGTTCTTCTTCATTTGAATGTGTGAAGCATGCCTTCTCATTGTAAAGCTATTTACGAGACGCAAATATCAGGGACACTCGCGGCACTGATCTTGCAACTTCAGCGGCAGCCCGAAGATTTTGAATCATAAACGGACAAGTCGGATGGTGCGTGCTTAAGTTCAAGTCACCTCGTTCGAAAAACAAGGAGGAATTCATTCATGAAGAAGAGCATTCTCTTACTAAGCGGAATTGGAATTGGGGCGGGTTTACTGTACGCGCTCAACCGCGGGACGAAGGAAGCCACGCCAGAGAACGGTGAAAGCGCGAACGGGAAGAATCGTGCGGCCGCGAGTAACGGCAAGGATTTCCATGACCACTCTGTCTCAAGTCTTGACGCGAAGCGTACTAAGAACGGTGAAGATAGCTCCGCGAGAGCGTCGATGAGACCTGCTGCAGAAGATAAGCAAACCGAACCAGAGATTGACGACCGTGGCACGGGTCAGGAAGAGGCGGCCCAAATCTTGAAGAGTGTGCGCGACGCCGCGTTTGATGCCAGTGACGAAAAGCTGGCATTGGCGCTGGGCCGGCCCACCGAAGAAATCGAAGCCTGGACAAGCGGCTCTGGCGATATCGATGGTGATGTCGTGATAAAGGCCAGGACCCTGGCAATCAATCGGGGCGTGGAGATTCAGTAAATCCTGCTCGAACCTCAAGTCGAACAATTAGACGGGCGCTCGACTTCTAATCAAGGAGTCGAGCGCCCGTGATCAAGCTAATCCCGGATTGTATCCGCGAAATTACACGAGCCGAAATCAGTTTGTTCGTGAGGTTTCGCGTGGATTCGTGGATCGTCTGTGTCAGAGTTGACAGGAAACACGAACACAAAAATGAGTTCATTATCTACGAGGCAATGCACTTCTGAACTTCACGCGTCTTTTTTCTTCGGCCGTTCGTTTGCCCGCAACACACGTTTACGCAGACGAATACTCTTGGGCGTCACTTCTACCAATTCATCGTCGGCGATGAACTCCAGCGCCTGTTCGAGTGAAAGATCCTTGACCGGCACCAGTCGCAGCGCTTCGTCCGCCGACGCGGCGCGCATGTTCGTCAGCTTCTTCTCCTTGATCGCATTTACATCCAGATCAACCGCGCGGGCATTTTCGCCGATGACCATTCCTTCATAGACCTTGGTCCCCGGGCGCACAAAAAGTGTCCCGCGCTCCTGAATGTTATAAAGCGCGTAGGTGGTGGTTTCGCCCATACGATCTCCTATCAGCGAACCGGTGGAGCGCCCGCGCATCGCGCCCAGCCACTCGCCCCAACGCAGGAACATTGTATTCAGCAGCCCCGTACCCTTCGTTTCAGTCAGGAACTCGTTGCGGAACCCTATCAGGCCACGCGATGGAGTTTCGAACTCAAGCCTGACTCTGCCTGTTCCGTGATTGACCATTTTGGTCATTTGGCCCTTGCGCCGGCCCATGGCCTCGGTAACCACGCCGATAAACTCTTCGGGCAAATCGATCACGACCTGCTCGATCGGTTCGAGCAATTTTCCATCAGCACGGCGAGTGATTACCTCAGGTTTGGACACCTGCACCTCGTAACCTTCGCGACGCATCATCTCGATTAAGATTGCCAGTTGCAGTTCGCCGCGTCCGGATACCTTGAATTGATCCGGCGAGTCGGTCGGTTCAACCCGAATCGCGACGTTGCCCAGAACTTCCTTTTCGAGACGTTCCTTCAACTGGCGCGAAGTAACATATTTTCCATCTTTTCCCGAGAAAGGGGAGTTGTTGACACCGAAGATCATCGCGATGGTTGGTTCGTCAACCGCGATGACTGGCAAAGGCTGTGGGTTCTCGACGCCGGTGATCGTTTCGCCTATCTCGATCTCGTCCATGCCGGCCAGCGCGACAATCTCGCCGAACTGAGCGCGCTCAGCGGGCTCGCGCTTCAACCCTTCGAAGATGTAAAGCTGCGAGATCTTTGTCTTCTGCAGCGTGCCATCGCGTTTGGCGATCGCAACTTGATCGCCGACTGCGATCTCGCCAGAGTAGATTCGCCCGATCGCCAGCCGGCCGACGTAATCACTGTAGTCAAGATTCGCGACCAGCAATTGCAGACTTTCCTGGCGCGTCTGACGCGGCGCGGGAATTGTTTCCACGATTTGATCGAACAGCGGCCGGAGGTCGGTGGACACATCTGCCAGGTGTTTCTTGGCGATGCCCTCGCGTGACACCGCGTAAAGGATCGGAAATTCGATCTGGTCGTCTGTCGCATCAAGATCCAGAAAGAGTTCATATATTTCGTTGACCACTTCTTCGGGCCGCGCATCCTGGCGATCGATTTTGTTGACGACCGCAATCGCGGGCAGACGGGCCTCCAAAGCCTTCCGCAGGACGAAACGAGTCTGTGGCAGACAGCCTTCGGCAGCGTCAACCAGAAGCATTACGCCATCGACCATTTTCAACACGCGTTCAACTTCGCCGCCAAAATCGGCGTGGCCAGGCGTGTCGAGGATGTTGATCTTGACGTCTCGATAATGAACCGAGGTGTTCTTGGCCATAATGGTAATGCCGCGCTCGCGCTCGAGGTCCATCGAATCCATGACGCGCTCGCGGACCTGTTCGTTCTCACGAAACGTTCCGGATTGGCGCAGCATCGCGTCAACCAGAGTGGTTTTGCCATGATCTACGTGGGCGATAATCGCTATATTTCGGATATTGTTTCTTTGTTCAGTCATATTGATCCAGCCATAGGGCTCAATGCTCAAATTAATACCTGTGTGGGCAAACTTGCAATTCTAACACTTGTTTGCTGATTACTCCCGTCGCCGGCAGACCGGGCGGTGTCTTAATTTGCGGGAGACAGTTTGCTTCGTGTGATTTCGTGGATCGTTCTTGTGCAAGGGAACGGCAAGCACAAAATGATTAGGACACCTCTGTAGAGGGTTTGCGACGCCTCAACAAAAAAGGCGTGCCCACCGAAGGCACGCCCTAAGATCGGGTGTGATTATTACTGGAAAGACTAGATCAAAAACGGAAGTTCACGCCGGTATTAAAGGTATGAGCTTTTGTTTGCCAGGTATAGGAAATCTGAAAAGGTGAGTTTGCCGGAGTTGGGTTGCCGGTGATCGTTTGTTTGCCAAGATCGTAATAAAGGTATTCGGCCTTCAAACTCCAATGTTTGTTGATGCCGACTTCAACGCCGCTCCCGGCGGTCCATCCTGTCTTGGTCTTGCTGCCTGCCGCTGGATACTGGATGGGGCCCTGCGGCCGGAAATCTGCATTAGCGGAATAATTAACATGAGCGTATGCCAGACCGCCCGTGCCATACAGGAGTACTTTGCTGGTGGGCGCGAATCCCGCCCGCCCGCGCAACGTCCCAAACCACTTGGTGTCCTGATGGGCCCTGAGCGAGCCGTTCCACGAAAGCCCGTTGTTCTGGGTGAAGCCGACCTGGACAACTGTCCCACGCATTTGTGACCAGGAGAAGTCTGTCTCAGCTCCGGCGACGAACTTTCCGGACTGCCAGTTATAGCCCCCCTGCGCCCCGGCGTTGAACCCGATGGGATCGTTACGCAGCGTAGTGGGCGCCAGATTAATAAACTGAGCAGCCGTTGGAAGAGGAGCAAAGCTTGTGCTCGCCCGGCCCCAGCCATTACCGACGTGGGCACCGACATAGGCACCCTTCCAACTAAAACGGGAACCAGGTGGTGGCGGAGCCGGCGTTTTTGGTATCGATTTCTCAGCCGCGTTGAGCTCTGTGCGGGCTAACAACGTAGTCGCGTGGTCATCGCCTGTCTGTGCTTGGGCAGAGAGGGGAATCAAACCGCACCAGACAATCGCTAAGATGCCTGGAACAAGCCGGGTGTATGACCAATTTGTCCTGGTATTCATAAACTCGATTCTTCACCTCTACTCAGGGATGAGAGCCTTCCATCGGTTCCACGGCGACATTGCAACAGAACAGCCTTTTCTTTGCAACCTGTATTTTCATCTTAAGTGTTCCAGACTCGACACTGAGGCGCTGATAATGTCTCACCCGGCTCGCCTGGTTCGATCCAAATCAGCTCTCAAACTGGCTTAGATGTTGAGAGGGTTCTGCCCATTACCACCAGCGCTCCCAGGTGATAGGCGTTGTGATCGGCGACCAGGAGCGCTTCGCGCAGGATTGTCTGGCCGGTGCCGTGCGGAATTTTCGCGAACAGATCGGTCGCGGGATCTGAGACGAGATCTCCCATCTGCTTCAGATCGACGCGGATTTTAGCGACTGTTTCCCGCCAAAGATCTGCGTTGCCGACCTCTTCCGGCTTTGGCCAATATCCTTCAGGCCATTTCGGAGATCGGTGATCCTGTCCGCGGCAAAACTCCAGAATGTCCCACTGCGCGATCCGTATATGCTCGAGCACCTGCCACGGAGTGTAAGGCAACCCCTCGATCCTTTGGCCGCATTTTTCTGCCGGAAAACCGGCGACGAAGTCTTCCACGTTGATGTGCGCGTTGCCGCCGGTCAACAGGGAAAGCAAATGGTCGCGAAGTGCCTGATCGGTTTCATCCACCATTCTTCGTTATCCTCTCATGTACTTCAGGTTCAACTCGTAGCTGGGAGCGCGGACGTCTCGTCCGCAAAGCGCCAGGAGTTCAATTGTCTTCACGTGGTTTTTTCGCGCTTCGCGCTCATTGCGGACGAGCCGTCCGCGCTCTCAGCATCAGTCACCGCTTGCGACTAATTCGATAAGGCTCGTAGCGGCACACCGCCGAATAGTCGCAAAATTTACAAGTAGTCTTGCCCAGCGACGGTTTTACTTTGAAGTGGCCGCCACGCATCCCGTCGATGAAGTCCCACACCTTTTTCTGAACCTCGGCGCGCAGCCGCGCGAATTTGAGGTCATCGACGTGTGTCGCTCTGGTGGTGTCGGTGCAATCGGTAAACATGGTCCGGTACACGCCTTGATTCAGCCGGGGCCCTCGAGACTTCAACTTATAATAGCCGCCACCCCCCAACTCATATCCCGGCAAAAACAATTGTTCGAGCGCGGCCAGATAAATCGGAATCTGCACCTGCCGCCCGGTTTCAATGTCCTCGAATCTCGCTCCCTGCGACAGCTTATAGTCATAAGCGACCGCCACTTTGTCACGCTCGTTAATGTCGACGCGATCGATTTGGCCTTGAAAGAGCGCGCTCTCGGTTCCATTCAATGCGGCGCGGTCGAACCGCAAATACTCGGACGACGACTTCGGATCGCTGGCTTGAGACGCGCGACCGAAAGCGAGTTCGAAAAAAGCCGGACGCATACCGCGGCCTTTCGTTTTCTCCTGCAGGCGCAGTTCGTAAAGCAGGACTTGATCTAAAATGAGCTTGCGAATCTCGCAATCAATTTTCCAGATGCGCTGATTCAAGGGCGGCACCAATGCTTCGTGCTCCCGGAAAACGTCATCCGCCGTCTGGCTCAATTCATGACGCAATTCTTCACGATTCAAATCCGGCAGATACTGTTTACGATGTCGCTCCAGGAACCGCCGCAGGATGTCATGGAGAAGTTTGCCGGCGTCGATTGCCTGCAGGTCAAGCGCCGCCTCGCTGCGCGGTTCCAACCTGAGCACGCGCGCGGCAAAAAAACGAAAAGAGCAATTACCATAGGTGCTCATTCCGCTGGCGCTGTAGACGTGTTCAGGTCCAAAGTGTCTGGTGAGCATGGAGCGCAAATCAGGATTCGTGATCTCGCCGTCGCGAGATCCAAACCAGGGGCTGTTTCTTTCTCTCTCCGCTACAACTCTCCGCACCGCTGAAGGTGTAATGTAGCCGTGCGCTTCAACTTGCACGAGCAAGTCTTCGATTTGAGCCGGTGACAAAGAGCGCCTGCCATCCCTTCCGCTAACGCGTTGCTGGCTTTGCCTAATCAGGAAAGTGGAGAGCTCGGAGCCAGTGGAAGACTGCGTCAATTCGCGGGTATCAAGATCGCCGCGGACCTGCTCGATCGCAAAATCATTCGGATCGATCACCCGCTTCAGTTCCTCGATGTAGTAAGACGCGACGGTTTCGCTGACCGCACCGCTGGCCAGCGGCCGGGTGAGATAAAGTCGCTCAGTCGCGCGACAGGCCGCCTGATAGAAATAATGTTCTTCCTTTAGCAGGGTGTCGGTTGAGATGTCTTCCAGGAAAATCCCGTGCTTCTGTAGCCGCACCCGCTCTTCATGCGGATAAAGCCAGTCGCGCGAGGTTCTGAGCGGAAACCCGCTTTCGATCAAGCCCGCAATGAAGACCGCCCGAAAGCGCAGGCCGCGCACGTTTGTGGCCTCCAGCACCTGTAGTCCGTCACGGTTCGCGGCGCCAATCGCCAACAGCTGCGATCGCAAAGATCGCTCGACCTCGTCGATGAATGCGGACAGGGTCACTTGTGTCAGAAGGCCGGCCGTCAGGGTGGGCGCGGCCAGAGTTGCCCTCCCCACCCCAACCGGGCCGCCCGGCTGGCGATCCCGGGGTCCGGCTTCTGACACGATTTGCCCCGCGTACCCAAAACTTCTTACCGCCGCAGCCAGGGCGCGGCGCAAGCTCTCCAATCCGCGTACGTCCAGAGCCACTTGCGGTACATCGGCCGCTGGTCCGGCCTGACGGAAAGATCGCCGCACCTGCTTTGCGAATTCCAATTGCTCGAGAACTGACATCAGCGCCCCGCGGAGTTGCTCAGGGGTCGCCGCTTCGGGCATGCTCGATACCAAATCCTGCAAGTGCTCGATCAAAGCCACGGCCCACGCGATAGCGGCTGGATGGATTGGCGCGGGCTTGTGCCGCCGCACTGGGGCTTCATCCGGGGGTGACTCGTCTTCAGCCGCAACCGCGGCGTCCTCACTTTCAAGAGTTGAGCCGGCGATCAAGGTTCGTGCCGCTTCGGGCGAAGGGAACTTATCTATCAGACGGCGCGCGCGTTCGATCCAGGCCTTTACCCGCAGTTCGCTGCCGACGTACGCGATTACATTTTCCAGGACATCGGGCAGCCATCGGCCGATGCCGAGTTCCGAACGCAGTCGTTCGATCCGCCGCGCTTCATCTTGATCGGAAGGTTCATTCCTTCGTCGCGTCTCATCCTTTACCAACAATGAAGCGTACTGGCTATCGAACGCCTTTGACAGCTCAGTCAACGCGTCGGCTGAAGCGCGAAAGTAACCGGTCTTAATCAAATGAGCGATCTCGCTTGTCTTCGGGTTCCTGATTTCTTCGCGGGAAGTATCTTTGAGCAGCTGAAAGAGCTTCCCGCAGGCACGCATGGCGGGCGTTTCGACTGCCTCGACCCGGCGTTCCAGGTTAGCGGGAATTGATTCGTCCGCGCAGACGCGCAGAATCGTGTCAGCATAGGCGGCCCGCTCGCGCACCACCAGCGCGATCTCTGAGAGCTTGTATCCTCCGGTCAAGACCAGCCGCTTGATTTCTTTGGCGATGGCCCGAATTTCTACTTCGCGATCTCCGCACTCGAGAACGAGCGCAGGCGTGCTTGCCTGCGGTGCGCGGGTATCCTTGTCTGCGCCTGAGCCCTCCCTCACGTCCGGGCCACCGCCACGGCCATCGCTCGCATTGAATAGCTCTCCGCGCAAACGCGCTAACGCGGTGTCGACCTCGGCAAATTCTGCACTGGTCTTTATCTCGAAATCGGCGATCGACTCCAGATGCTCGATCGTAGATTGAAAGGGACGAAAAATATCTGTATTGCGCGCGTCGCTGTTGAGATTAACGATCGCGTTCGGGACTAGCGGAATCAGGTGTTTTAAGATCTCGCCTTGCACCGGCGTGAAATCAAAAAAGCCGTCGAGCACCAACAACTCGACTTGATCGAGCCAGGGCAGGGAAACCGCGTTTCCATCAACTTCGCCGCGCAGAATTTGCAGCGCCCGCAATTGATCGGCGTCTTCGTCGGTTAAGTTGAAGCGATCCAGAGCCTCGGCGTAGGCCGCATAAATCAGCGCCACCTCGCGGTCGAAATCGAGCTGCGGACGCGGTGAGATGATTGTCTGGCCACTCTGTTCCGGCACTTCGATGCCGGATTCGGCGGCGCGCTCTTCGATCGCGTTTTGAAACTCAGCGGGTGTCTTGCCGGCTCGTTGGAGTTCACCAATCAAAGACGCGATCGTATTAACACAACCATCGCGATTAGCCATTGGCTTGATGGCCCTGAGCCTCCCGGCGGCGCCAAGTTGTTTGATGATTTGGGAGATCAGACTTTTCCGGAGCGGCAGCTCTTCGCGATCGATAGCGATGCGTGGCGGAAGCGGCTTCTCAGTCCGCGCGTCGGTCGCAGAGGTCGGAAGCCCGCGCGTTAGCAAGGGCTGCGTAGCGTTCGTTGCCCTCCCTGACCGTCCCACCCCAGCCAGGCTGCCCGGCTGGGGGCCCCGGGGTCGGGCTTCTGACACGATCGCTCCCGACAGAATTCTTCGGACCAGACCGCGAAAAAGATAGACAGGAAACTCTCCCCATACACCGGCCGCTTGCTTACCGTCAAGCAGCTTATCTGTGACCAGATCAAGTAAAGGATGTGAGGCCGCGATGTAGAGCAGTCGTTCGGCCTGGCCTCGTGACACATACTCAGCACATCGCCGCAGCAAACGCTCGCGATTGTTTCCCAGCACCGGACCTAACCAGATTTCTCTTGCCACAGGGTTCTATCCGCAGCTTGCGCAGATTGACGTAGCTCTCGCTTGAGCAATTGTTCCGAATCGGCGTTTCTTAAGTCGCAAAATATTTATTGAGCCTGCGAAGCCGGCGGCAGAAGTTTTAGCCGACGGGGCATTTCTGTCGCCCTGCGGGGCTCTATCCCTGTTTGCAAACGAAACCCCGAGCTTACGCCCGGGGCTACCATCTGCCGCCATCTTCGATGGCTCCTTGAATCATCCCTGGCCGCTCGCTCTCTGGGAGCTTAACAACGGCATCGATTCGTCTTCCTTCGTTTCCGGCTCTGGCGCGACTAATTCGGGAAATAGCCCACCCTCATCCATACTCAACACCTGCGTTGACTTATCAATCGGCTCCAGTATTTCGATCTCTTCGCCGCTGATGGCGCCACGCTCTTTGAACTTCCGCGCCGTTACGAGAACCCGTGCTTCGAACGAGCGGACGCCCTTGTTGTACGACTCCACCGCGCGGTCCAGATTCTTGCCGATGTCGGAAAAATATTCGGTGAATTTACGGAGACGATCGTACAAATCCTTGCCGAGTTTGCTGACTTCCTGCGCGTTCGCGGCCATTTGCTCCTGGCGCCACCCGTAAGAAACAGCCTTCAGCAAGGCGATCAGCGTAGTCGGCGTCGCAATGATCACGCCCTGGTTAACGCCGTCTTCGATCAGTTTCGGATCGTGTTCCAACGCCGCGCTGTAAAAATTTTCGCCAGGCAGAAACAGCAGCACAAATTCCGGAGTAGGCTGCACGGTCTCCCAATAGGATTTCTTGCTCAACTGACCAATGTGAGCGCGGACCAGACGCGCATGGTCCTTGAGTCTCTCAACTCGAACGACGTCGTCGGTCGTCGAAATCGATTCATAGAAAGCATCGAAGGGCACCTTTGCATCGACGACGATCGTGCGGCCGCCCGGTAAGCGAACGATCACATCGGGACGTATCCGCCCATCTTCACCAGTTACGGTTTCCTGCTCGGTAAAATCGCAGTAATGAAGCATGCCTGCCAGTTCGACGACGCGGCGCAACTGGATCTCTCCCCAACGGCCGCGAATGTGCGGCGTGCGCAGGGCCTTCACCAGGTTGCCGGTTTCTGATTGGAGCTGTAATTGCGAAGTCGCCAGGGCGCGGACCTGTTCGCGCAACTCGGAATAAGCTCCGGCCCGCGCTTTTTCCAACTCGCCAATCTTACCGTCCACTCTCTCCAGCGATTCTTTCAGCGGCTTGACCAGCTGATCGATCGCTCGTTGCCTGAGTTCCAGATCGCCTTTGGCGCTTGTCTGAAACTTTTCCAGAGTCGCCCGGGCGAGATCGAGAAACGATTGATTGTTGTCTTTCAAGGCGTCACGAGAGAGTGCCTTGAATTTTTCGGAAAGCTCACCGGCGGCTTGCTTGAATGACTCTGAACGTTCCTGTGCGGCGCGACGCTCGCCTTCGAGTTGGGCCTGCAGATTTGCGTTGTGCTCCCTTAGTCGCTCGCGCTGGGCGATTTCTTTGTCGCCCGACTGTTGCAGCTTTTGCACTTCCTGATCCCGCGCCGCCAGACGCTCCCGCAGGGCGGCAACCTGCGCCGTGCTGTCGGCCTGGCCCTTTTCATAACTTCGCTGCGATTGGCCGCGAAGCAGCAGCCACACGACGACTGCGCCGACGACGATGCCGGAGAAAATCATCACCACTGGAATCAAACTATCCATGACTTTCGCAGTTTATCAGAGTCTGTTTCGGAAATGAAACAGCGTCGCAGAGACGGAAATAAAAGCGATCCGCAGATTACATAGACTCAACAAAACAGCAGCGAGGATGTCCGGGTCTTTGTATGCCCTTAATCTGTGAAATCTGCGTAATCTGCGGATTCCTCAACGCCCAAAGCACGCGATCAAACGCTCGTACACTTTACGCGTGACACGCACGTCGTTCAGATTGTATTCGCGAATCTCGGCCAGCCGTCCGGCCTGATATAAATCGAAAACTTTGCTGCCTTCGACTTCGCCGGTCTTACTGGATTCGATTCCCAGCGCCCAGGCAATGTCGTCGAGACCGACGCGGTTGCGACTGCCGAGCCACCAACCTTTCATCGTATCGAATACGCCGCGCACGTTGTATTCGCCCAGATTGATCGGAGGCCGCGCCGGAATGTTGTTGACGAGGCAGCGTTGATAGATAAACGGCAAGTCAAAGCCGATGATGTTGTGGCCGACGATTTCGTCGCACTCCAAATCAAAATCGGAAATCAGAGAAAGGAAGTCGCGCAGCGCCTGCGCCTCCTCCTGCTCTTTGCCTTCTTCGTCGATGCCAAAGGCATGCTCGTTCTGATCCGAGGTCAAGCCTTCGATCTCAAATCCGGGAATCGGCCCGACGTGCACGGCAATTGACAAGACACGCCCGGAGGTGGCATTCAGCGAACCTAATTGATAGACGCGCTCTTCCTCGGCCGCGATGTCCTCCAGGTATCTCTGCTGCTGCTCCAGCCGCATATACCCGAGCTTCAGATCTTTTTCCAGTTTCGGACGGACGCGATCGCGAAAGCCGGGCAGAGCAAGCGTCTCGATATCCAGTGTGAAAGCGCGTGGGAGAGCTGGATCGCAACCCAGGTATTCGCGGTATTGATCGATCTTTATGGGCTTGTAGTCAGAGACGACAAACTGCGAACGATCCTGAAAAGGCTCCAGCTTGCCCGTCACGCCCCACAGTCCGGGCTTCAGGTCTTCACGGCCTTCGAGAACTTCGGCCCAGATCTTCAGCGCCAGACTGCCGGTAGCGTTGCGCGCGCTGGCATCACGGAACGGCTTGCCCTGTTGCGTGCGCCGCTCGCGCACCGAAGTTACGGCCACCATCAACCAGACTTCTTCAGAGAATGGGAGCTCGGGAATGGGAATGTTG
>Ga0137360_10000060_pt1 | contig 57055 bp, 46 predicted proteins | sample Mad1_60_16metaG_FD_104924 | JGI IMG/M metagenome (GOLD analysis project Ga0137360, IMG submission 104924) | Vadose zone soil microbial communities from Angelo Coast Range Reserve, California, USA - Mad1_60_16 metaG | ecosystem: Environmental > Terrestrial > Soil > Vadose zone | place: USA... | reverse complement strand
TGACCGGCAATTGCGCGACGAGGTGATGACGCTATTTCTCGCCGGCCACGAAACCACGGCGTTGACGCTGGCCTGGTCGTGGTATTTGCTCGGTACAAATCCGGATACGGAAAGAAAATTTCATGCGGAGCTTGATGAAGTGCTGGGCGGACGCGCGGCGACCATGGCCGATCTCTCGCGGCTGAAGTACACCGAACAGATCGCGAAAGAATGCATGCGACTGTATCCGCCCGCTTATGGTTTGGGACGCGAAGCAATTAACGATTGCGAAATTGGCGGCTATCGCGTGCCGGCTGGGACCCAGATCTTCATGTTTCAGTGGGCCACTCAAAGAGACTCGCGGTTCTTCGACGATCCGCAAGAATTCCGGCCTGAGCGTTGGACCGAAGCTTTTGTCGAGCAGTTGCCGAAGTACGCCTACTTTCCCTTCGGCGGCGGGCCAAGAGTTTGCATCGGTGCTTCGTTTGCGATGATGGAAATCATTCTTTGCCTGGCGGCGGTTGGCCAGAAGTTCCGCCTGGAACTCGATCCCAAACATCCAGTGAGTATTCTTCCGGCGATGTCTCTGCGACCGAGGGATGGGATTAAGGTCGTAGTAAAGAGTCGATGAATTTCCTGGAGGCGCGGACAGTCCCGTCCGCACAGCGTGCGAAGCACGCTCAATTTGTTGTGTAGATAGAAACAGTTCACGCTTCGCGCTCAATGCGGACGAGGCGTCCGCGCTCCCAGCATTAGCTGGACTGGTCGTCAACAATGACTCTCACTGCAAACCAACTCTCAGTATCCGCGACGCGACGCAAACGCCTCGTCAAAATCTGTCGGTCCTTTCCTGAAGTAGTCTCAGAAGTGGCCGGCGATCAGCACATCGCCTTTCGCATTCGCAAACGGATCTTTGCCTACTACCTCTTCGACCATCATGGCGACGGCATGATCGCTTTCACGTGCAAGTCGAGTCTGAGCGAACAGCGTCGTCTCCTCAAAGACGATCCGATTAGCTTCTTTGTCCCCGCCTATCTTGGATCAAGAGGCTGGATCGCAATTCGTTTGGATCTGGATGAAGTTGATTGGGAAACTGTTGCGGAACTGGCGCGACGCGCTTATCAGGGCACAGCACCCAGAAAGCTGGCGGTTGCGATTGAGTAGCTGATGCTCGGAACGCGGACGTTCCGTCCACACTCAGCGCGCGGCGCGAACTTTGTTTTATTCTACCTAAAAACCGAGCGTTCTCCGCTGGCTGTGCGGATGGGACGTCCGCGTTCCCGGCAGCAGGTTCATCAATTTCTACCGAGTTTGAAATTTCAAGTAGTAGTTCGTGTCTATACAATCGCATTCACCAGCAGCGCCCATTCTTCCAACGTAAGAGTCTCAGCCCGTCGCAGAGGTGGAATGCACGCATCGCACAAGACGATGCTGGCACCGCCTCGCTTCTTTAATAACTCCTGGATACGTGAGGGAGCATCACGGAGATTATTGAGGATCGTCTTGCGACGTTGGGCAAAACCGGCGCTGACTACTTGCCACAACAGCGCTTCATCTTTTACTTCGGCCTTGATTTTTGGTCGAACCCGCAGGTTTACAACTGTGCTCCATACTTTGGGCACGGGCCGAAACGCCTGCGGCGCTACGTCAAATAATTGTTCAGCTTCGCAATAGGCTTCCACCAGGACGGAAAGATAACCTCGTTCAGGGTCGCCGGCTGCCGCCGTAATCCGATCGACAACTTCGCGTTGCAGCATCAGCGTCATCTCGCTAATGCTGCTTCTTTGATCGATCAATCTCTGCAGCACCGCAGTGGCAATGTTATAAGGCAGATTCGCGACCACGCGAGCCCTTGGCGCAGGTGCAATGGCTGCGCAGAAGTCCGTTGTTAAGGCGTCGGCTTCGATCAGCTGAAAATTCGCGGCGCCGGCAAATTTCTCTCGCAGAGACGGAACGAGATCGCGATCGAATTCAACCGCCACGAGCCGGCCGGTCTGCTCCAACAGACGCGCAGTCAAAGCGCCACTGCCGGGACCGATCTCTATAATCGTTTCATCAGAGCGCGGAGAGACCGCGGCAATGATGCGATCGACAACGCCGCGATCGACGAGAAAGTTCTGACCAAATCGGCGCTTGGCGATGATCATTTCTGTTGCCTAATTTTGGCTTCGTGCTTTCTTTCGCACTAGCAAGAACGATCGCCGATATAACACGAAGCGCACCCACAAGACTTTTTCCGGCTCGTGTAATTTCGTGGATCGTTTTACCTTGCAAGCCTGTCTCAAGATCGTACGTCACCTGATGATCGGTTGGCTTGAGTGAGCCCTGCCTTACGGTCGGGCTACTGCCCCGTTTGTCTGATCGGGTATCCCGTGACCTCAATATCGGGACCACGACGCTCGACGGAAACATTCTCGAGTCGCCGGGCGTCGGCGATTCTTTCGGCTCCGTCTCCGCCAATCGCTGATGGCGCATCCTGACCGCCGATGATCATCGGGGCAATGAAGAACGTAATCTTATCCACCAACCCGGCCTCGAGGAGAAGACCAGCAAGGATGGGTCCCCCTTCAACCAGGACACTCTGAATCGATCGCCGGCCCAGTTCTTCGAGCACGCTCGAGAGCTCCAGTCGCGAGCCTTCATGGCAAATCACTTCCACGGCGCGCGATTGCAGAGCACTGACACTCTCAGGATCGGAGTCTCCGTGTACAAATATGAGCACGGGCGCGGCATCGGTGGTCTGCGCGAGTCGCGATTCCGTCGACATGCGCAAGTACTGTTCAATTACCACCCGCACCAGCGGCCGCCGTCGCTTTCTGCCAGAGCGGTCGGTCAGTAAAGGATCATCTGCGACGACTGTACGACCGCCCACCATGATCGCGTCGTACTGGTGGCGCAATTCATGCGCCCGCGCGCGTGCTTCCTCGCTCGTAATCCAACGCGAATCTCCGCCAAACGTCGCCACCTTACCGTCGAGCGATACTGCGAGCTTCAGATGAACGAAAGGCCGCGCCGTGCGCATGAAATGAATGTACGCTTCATTCAGTCGCGCAGCTTCGTCCGCCATCAGACCGGTGCTGACTTCGAGCCCGGCTTTGCGCAAGTGAGCAAAGCCGCGGCCCGAAACCTTGGGGTTTGGATCTTCAATCGGCGCTGCTACTCGTTTTATGCCAGCCTTGATGAGCGCGTCGGTGCAGGGTCCTGTGCGGCCTTGATGCGCGTGAGGTTCCAGAGAAACATAGGCTGTACCTCCGCGAGCTCTCTCACCGGCCTGTTCCAGCGCAGTAGTTTCGGCATGTCTTACCTGTTCGAAGAGATAGAAGCCTTCGCCGGCAATTTCACCATCGGCGCCGACGATCACTGTGCCGACTAAAGGACCGGGACTCACCTGGCCGGTGCCTTGCGCCGCCAGCTCAAGCGCCCTGGTCATCATCCGGCGATCCGTTTCAGTCCACTGTTCCAAGATTTTGCTCAACCGCTGGGCGGATGTTATCGGTCTACGCGCGTAATGAAGTCAGTACCACCTGCGTGAGCGGGTGGATCATTAGTCAACCCGCGCTTGAGTTCTTAGCCCACCCGCTTACGCAGGTGGTACTGACCTCATGCGGCGATGGCGGCCATTACGATTTAATTGAAAAGGCTATTCACGTATTGCTCAGGGTCGAATACGACCAGGTCGTCAACCTGCTCACCGATGCCGGCATAGCGAATCGGCAGGCCCAGTTCTTTCGCGATTGCCACGGCGATGCCACCCTTCGCAGTACCGTCAAGCTTAGTCAGCACAATGCCGGTCACGCCCGCGACTTTCAAAAACTGCCGCGCTTGCTCGAGTCCGTTCTGACCCGTTACCGCATCTACGACCAGAAGCGTTTCGTGCGGCGCGCCTTCAACTTCGCGACCCGCAACCCGTTTCATCTTTTCCAACTCGGCCATCAGGTTCGATTTGTTGTGCAACCGGCCCGCTGTATCCACAATGAGCACATCCGAGCCGCGCGCCTTCGCTGCCTTCATCGAGTCGAACAAGACGGCCGCAGGATCGGTGCCCTGCTTCTGCTGAATCAGAGGGACGCCAGTGCGCTCTGCCCAGATCGCCAATTGATCGCTCGCAGCGGCCCGAAACGTATCGGCAGCGCAGATCAAGACATCGTTTCCCTCGGCTTTGATTCGCTGCGCCAGCTTACCAATAGTGGTCGTCTTTCCCACGCCGTTAACGCCAACAATCATCATTACATATGGAGCAATGTTCTCTGGCACGCTCGTTTCAGAGGCGACGCCTCCCTGCTCTGAAGCATGGAGAATGGCAATCAACTCAGACTTGATCGCGTGTTTCAACTTTTCGATATCGTCGATTTCCTTGCGGCTGATTCCGCGCCGCACCGTTTCCAACACGTGCATCGTCGTCGGAACGCCAATGTCGGCGGCGATTAAGGCCTCTTCGAGTTCATCCAGGAGTTCGGCGTCAATCTTCTTAGCGCCGGCAAAGACGGTATCGATCTTTTCGGAAAGCGACTCGCGAGTCGCCGCCACGGCCCGGCGAAATCGTGTGGAGAGTTCCTGTTCCAGCGCAGCTTCCCGCGCCTGGAGCTGCTCGATCGAGAGATCGAGGCCGAGGACTGAAGTTTGCCAGGGAGTGCTTGCCGGACTCGGAGACGATGCGTCCAAGGGCGCCGGTGGCGGTTCCATTTCAACCTCAGATTCATTTCCGGTTTGAGCGTTGGATCCTCGCTCGCTCGCTGTGCGGCTCAAACCAAGCGAGACAAATTCATCCTTCTTCCTGCGCCAAAAGGCCATTAAGACTCCACTCTATCGAATGACTGCAAAGATTTGACCTCGATTATAAGCAGAAGCGGCGCATCGTCACAAAAGCGCCGCCGCAAAATGCTAAGAAGATCCGAACCAGCCGGAACTTCAACCCGCTACGCTTCTGAAAAAGTGGTTCAACTAAGAAGACTGCCAATGACAGCATTAAGGCGATCCGCGAACTCACACCAAGCGACTCGAACCCAATCCCTGCGGTTCGTCCATTTCGTTTGGTTTGGTGGATCGCATTCCTACCGCATCACCAGCTAGCCGCTGTCACCGTGGATAGCAGAAGGATTTTATCGTCTGCCCGGTCGTTGATAGATTAGCTGACTGCGAGTACTGAATCAGGTGTAGGAGAGCCGTGTGGAACCGACAACGGGCTACTTGGTCGCGGAGATTGGTTGCGATTAACGCGCGTCACCCCAGGGCGAATCTTTCCGGCTTCGCAAGCGGCAACGAAGGCCGCGACTACACGCCCGTCATAACGCGTGCCGACGAAACTCTTCAAGCGCGTCAGTGCTGCTTCCAAATCCATCGCGCGCTGGTAGGGCCGTTCAGTTGTCATCGCGTCAAACGTATCAGCGACCGAGACTATGCGCGCTTGCATTGGGATTTCGTCACCCTGCAGGCGCTGGGGATAGCCTTGCCCATTAATCATTTCGTGGTGCATGTACATGCCTGGAAGAAAATCTCGCATCGCGGGAATCTGCGACATAATCTTATAGCCCTTCTGCGGATGCGTCTTCATAATCTCAAACTCTTCATCCGTAAGCGCCGATGGTTTTTTCAAGACGCGGTCATCGATTCCGATCTTGCCGACGTCATGCAACAGTGCACTGATTCTGATTTGTTCGATCTCGCTATCGGGTAGATCCAAGCCCTGGGCGACAGCGACCGAGAAACGCGAGACGCGTTCGGAATGGCCGCGCGTATAAGGATCTTTGCCATCGATTGCCGCGGCCAGCGCTTTGACAGTGCCCAGAAAGAGTTCGTGGTTTTCGTCGGCCGAACGCTGCAGATCGCCCACGAAGCTTTCTATCCGATCGGTCATCTGATTAAACGAGGCGCCCAACTCACCCAGTTCGGTCCGGCCCAGGACTTTTACCCGCTGCGAAAAATCTCCAGCGGCGATGCGCTGCGCGCCGGCGGCCAACTCTCGCACCGGCCGCGTTAGTTTTTCGGCGAAGTAGAACCCGAACACTAACGCCAGCGCCGCGGCCAGCAAACTGATAAATAATGTCTGAGTTCGCATTTCACCAACCGAGACCAAAGCGGCAGCTTCATCCTGAATCGCTATGACGCCCAGCAGAGAGTTCTGGTCGAGTTCCACGGTAGCGTAAGAACCCAACATGGGCGTCGCACGGCCATCGCGGTCGAGCGTAAATGGCGCCAGAGCGGATTGCACCTGGGCACCCGTCTCTAACCAGTCCTGCACAACCTTCAGATCAGTCATGGGACGTTGCGAAAACGCAATCGAGGCGTCGGGGTGGGCCACGGCCCTTCCGTTCTGATCAACGACGAACACCACTGGCAGACCTGCATCCAATAATTCACGGGCGCTCTTTGACGATGCTTGTTGAACTGCTCTGAAAACTTCCTGAAAGGAAACGACGGCTACGACTGCGGCAACGATTTCATCGCCATTCATTACCGGTGCGGCGATGGTTAACGCCATCTCCTGGCCCGACCGAATAATTTGGGGACGGCTGATAATTACTCCCCGCCCGCTCATCCGCGCCAACACGTCGCCTACCCGGTGATCCACTTCCTCGCGCTTGATTAAGTCCGGCTGAAATGCGCGATGGACCTCTCCTTTGACCGGACAGATCGCCAGCGCGATCAGGTTTGGATCTTCCTGCAGTGTTCGTTGGAGCCGGGCATCATAACCGGCATCGGTGAGCGAGCGAATGCCGCCAGCGATCTCGAAAGCACGCGCAACTCCGCCTACGACGTCGCGATACCGTTGACCATACAATTCGATCTGTCTGGCTTTGTCCCTAACCAACTGGGCCTGGTAGCGTCCTTCGATAGCGCGCAATTCTTCGGCGCTGCGGCTGGACAGTAAGATGCCAGCCAGAGCAAGCGGCAAAAGGCCGACCAGCAGCAACACTGCCAGAACGACATAAAGAAGACGAACTCTTTTAAGGGCTTCCAACACTGAATGTTTGGGAAAGTGACGAGCAACGAGGCGAGACCCGGTATCTGCTAACGGGCACGACCCGACTTGAAAGGCCGCAGCCTAGGCTAGAGTAGTTCGTCTACAGCCTCACTGTCAACAGCTTTGGCTGGTTATTAACTGATGACATACTTAAACTAAGCGGCCAAAGGTCGCATCCTGATCGCTTTCTTCGCTAGCAGCAGACAGGAGTGCGTCGGTGGCTGCAACGAGCTCAAGACACGAACAGACTCTGGCAACAAAATGGGCGAAGCAACCTCTTCCTTAATAACGCCGAACCCTTCATGTGATACTTTTGCCGACTTGAGACCGGGCGACAGCGTCTAAAGGATTGACCGCGCGAGTTCTTACGCGGCATTTGGATGCGCCTCGCGGCCGGCCGCGAGCACGAACCAGGTGGATTTGGCGACAAACGACGAGCAGATGGTAGAGCGCGCCTTGTCGGGCGACCCCGAGGCGTTCGGAGAGATCGTGCGTCGCTGGGAGCGCCGGATCTTCGCCCTGGCCTTCGGCATGCTGGGGCGTGAAGAAGATGCGCGCGATGCGACCCAGGAGACATTTCTCGCGGCGTTTCGAAACCTGCGTGGCTTTCGTGGCGACTCCAAGGTTTCGTCATGGCTGCATCGAATTGCCGTCAATCAGTGCATCACCCGGCAGCGTCGCGCGAAGGTGCGTGGCGAAACGGGCTTGGAGGACGAAGCTGAGAGGAACGCTGGTGTATTTGCTTTGCCGTTGGACGCGTCGCCGGCGCGCACAGCAGAAAAGATCGAGCGAAGCGTCGCGGTCAGACGTGCGGTCGGTGCACTGCCGCCGGATTTGCGACAGGTCGTAGTGATGAAAGAATTCGAGGAACTAACGTTCCAGCAGATCTCAGAAGCGCTTGAGCTGCCTTTGAGCACGGTCAAGAGCCGGCTGTACACAGCTCTAAAGCAATTGCAGATGCGCCTGCAGAAATTCGGCGAGTAGGTTATGCAAGTCGATCGCGAAAAGAGGTAGTTGAAATGGCAAACATTAACGAACGACCAATTTGTCATCGAGCGGAAGACCTGGTCACTAATCTCTATGGTGAGGCCAGTGAGGTCGACGCCAAAGACTTTGACGGCCACCTGAAAGAGTGTGCCGCCTGTCGAAGTGAGTTTGGAGTCTTCCAGCAAGTCCACGACTCAATTTTGGTCTGGCGCAATGAGGCGCTCGGCTCGGCGTTTAGCCCGGCGGTACGTCGAGTTGAAAGTGCCGTTGAGCCCACGCAATTCGTCCGACACGGGCGACGACTTTCAGCCCTCGGTGCGTTGCGCGAATTCTTCAGCGTTTCGCCGCTCTGGTTGCGCGCAGCCACGGGTGTCGCTGCATTGCTCCTTTGCGTGCTGGCAGTGCTGGTAATTTCACGTTCAGGAAACAAGCCGGTGCAGGTTGCTAATAAGACCGAGGAATCGAAATTCAGTAAGGAGCAGTTTGATCAGGCAGTAAAGAAACAAGTTGATGAAAAGATCGCTCAACTCAATGTCCGCCAGACTCCGCCGAAGATCGACGTCTCTACTCCTGAAAAATCGAAGGACAACGACACTCGAGTCGCCGTTAATCATGTCCAGCCGAAAACCTTGCGCGCCCGCGGATTGAATCGACAGGAGCGAGAGCAGTTGGCAGCCGACTTGCGACTGATTCCCAGCCGTGATGATGAGTTACCATTTGTGTTGTCAGATGAACCTAATCAGTAAGGCTTCCACGGAAACATTGGGAAGCAGGACGGTGGAACTATGAAGAACGAAACCGAGTTACGAAATAGAGGGACGATATTGACAGTCGTCCTGCTCGTGGTTTGCGGTTGGACGCAGACCAGGGCCCAAACTCCAACGACGACGCAGAATCAGGTCGAACCCGTTGAGAGCCAGGCGTCCCAGGCTTTTCAGATTCCGAACCTGAAGCCACTTAACTTGACGCCTGAGCAGGTTCAAAAGATTCGCGATATCTACGCTGAAACCAACGACCAACGACAGGCAGCGATCCTGAAAGTGCGCCGGGCAAGGCGTGCGCTGTCCGACGCACTCGAGTCGCCGGTTCCAGACCAGCCTTTGATCGAGCGGCGCTCTCGCGAGCTTGCCGACGCTCAGGCTGATAACATTCGGTTGCGCTCACTGATGGAAACCAGGATTCAACGAGACGTGCTTACTCCCGAACAACGCCTCAGGGTTCGAGAGATGCGCCGTAATCAGGCGATGCGGCGCCAAGAAAATCAACAGAATCCCGGCAAGGGATTGCGCCAGCGACAGCAGGGCTTGCCACGCAACATCAATGCTCAGCCCGGTCTCGCTCCCAATCAACGCAAGCTGTCTCCCCAACAACAGAAACCCTGAACGCGCGTTCTAATGACACCCAAGAAGCCGGCTCCGAACCACTCGGGCCGGCTTTTCGCGTTCATCGAAAAGAGAGTGAGCCGCGTTTAAACCTTGACGTAAACGGTTGGTTTTGCGCATTATAGGCCGCTCTATTGAATTTGGCTCGCGCCGCGGTGACCGCTCTTGAGCAGTCTTTGAAGCCACCCCATGCGCCCGCCTGCTCGTTTATTAAACCTCTAACAAGCAGCGGCGACCGCGGCCAGTGAGCGGCCTTCTTATCGTCGCCGGGTTTCGAATGAACATCGTCACGCGTCTTTTACTGGAACTGCAGGAAATGTCCCTGCTCGCGGCGCGAGCCGCGCGTGGCTCGTTCAAAAAACCCCGTTACGTTCCCGAGACCATCGCCCAGATGGACAGCGTCGGCGTTGGGTCGTTAACAATTATTATTCTCACCGGCTTTTTTACCGGGGCCGTGCTGACGCTGCAAACGTACCAAACACTCGAGTCTTATGGAGCGGTGGACCAGCTTGGTTACCTGGTGTCGATCTCATTGGTGCGAGAACTGGGCCCCGTACTATGCGCCTTGATGGTTACCGGCCGCGTGGTTTCTGCGATCTCGGCTGAGCTGGGCTCGATGGTGGTGTCCGAGCAAATAGACGCTATGCGCGCTTTGGGCACCGATCCCGTTCGCAAGCTCGTGGCGCCCCGAATCATAGCGCTGATTATTACGTTGCCTCTTTTGACTTTGATAGCCGACATAATGGGGATTACGGGAGGCTGGGCAGTATCAACTTTTCTTTACGGTTTGCCTTCGTCGATGTTTCTAAATTCGGTGCGCGACGGCATTACCACTGACGACATAATCGGCGGGGTCATCAAACCGCTGGTCTTCGCGTTCTTGATGGGTACCATCGCCTGTCATAAGGGTCTGAAGACCGAGGGCGGCACAGTCGGCGTAGGGCGTTCGACGACTTCCGCTGTGGTGACCGCTTCCATTATAGTGATCGTCACCGACTTCTTCCTGGCGAAAGCTTTGCAGATTATCCTGGGCACTACGACATGATGACTCAGACTTCAATTGACCGGCCGGACGACAAAGGGACGGATAACCGCGTCAGCGATCAGGCTGCCGAATCGACTTTTCGTGAGGTCGATGATTCCGACCGCGCGATCCCGGCGATCGAATTTCGCAACGTCACCATGATCTTCGACGGACGAAACATTTTGAACAATCTTAGTTTCAAAGTGATGAAAGGCGAGACGAAAATCATTCTTGGCGGCTCGGGTAGCGGTAAGTCGACGACCATCAAGCTGGTGCTGGGTCTGCTCAAACCTGATAGCGGACAGATTCTGGTCGACGGTGAAGATGTAACCAACTACGGCGAAGCCGAAATGATGAAGGTGCGTAAGAAGATTGGCATGATCTTCCAGGAAGGCGCGCTGTTTGATTCGCTTTCGGTTTACGAAAACGTCGCCTTTAAACTTCACGAACAGGGTGTGCCGGAAGAGGAAGTCGAAAACGAGGTGCGTCGCATGCTGCGCTTCGTCAATCTGGAAGAAGCCATCGACAAAATGCCTTCCGAACTCTCCGGTGGCATGCGTCGGCGCGTCGGGATTGCCCGCGCGTTGGTGGGTGACCCGAAGATCGTCATGTTCGACGAACCGACCGCGGGTCTGGATCCGCCTACGGCGCGCACGATTTGTGAGCTGGCCATGAAGCTGCGCGATCTGGAAGATGTCTCGTCGATTTTTGTGACTCACGAGATGAACAACCTTGATTATCTAACCTCGGAATACGCAGTGGTAAATGAAGCCGGGGACGTGGTTTTCGAAAAAGAGGGCGAGAAGCTTTGCCTGATTAATAGTAAAGTCCTGATGATACGCGACGGAGAGATCATTTTCAGCGGCACGGATGAAACGCTCCGCAATGCTGACGATCCCTACATTAATAAATTTTTGCGCGGACACTAGAGAAAGGATGAAGGACGAAGGATAAAGGATGAAAAGCGAGCGATGAGCGTCTTCACGCTCATCCTTCATCCGTCGTCCTTCATCCTTTAACGTCATGCCAAAATCAACCAGGAATATCGGCTTAAGCGAGTTACGCGTTGGCTTGCTGGTCCTGATCGCAATCGCGGTCTTAGTACTGCTGATTCTTAACGCCTCAGGCACGCTCAATCCTTTCGCGAGTCACATCCATCTGCGGGCGCGGTTCGCCGACGCCAACGGCCTGCGTGAAGGATCGGAAGTACGTCTGGCGGGCGTGCGCATCGGCAAAGTGGATCGCATCAGACTGCTGAGCCCCTCGGAAGTAGGCAACGGGCCAGGCCCGCAAAAAGTCGAGGCGTTTATGACCATCGACAGTAAGATCGACGGCGTGCCCGCACAAGATCGGATTCGCTCAGATTCGACGGCCCAACAAATGGCGCCGAGTATTCTGGGCAGCGAAATGATCGTCAACATAACGCCCGGCACCTCACTCGGCCAGCAGATCAAAGAAAATGATCTACTGACTTCGACTTCTGGCAGCACGATCAGCGACCTCGCCACGAATGGCACTGAACTCGCTCAGAAACTAAGTAAACTCTCGGATCAACTTAATGACGTCGTCAAGAATGTCCGCGAAGGCAAAGGGACTGTCGGCCGCCTGTTCAATGACGAGGCTCTCTATAACAACTTGAACGCGACGATTCGAGATGCCGAGGAATTAGCGACCCAGATTAAGAGCGGCAAAGGATCTGCCGGCAAATTTATCTATGACGAGGCGCTCTACAACAACGCGAATGACATCTCGGCTAACCTGAAGAAACTTTCCGCGGACCTGACCGCTGGCCGCGGCACCGCCGGCAAGCTGCTGGAAAGCGACGAGATGTACAACAAGATCAGCCGTATTGCCGATCGCGTCAATCATTCGATGGATCAAATCGATTTGATTGTGGGTGACGTTAACGCTGGTCGGGGCACGCTGGGCAAGCTGGTCAAGGACGAAGGTATCTATAACGACGCGCGCACCGCGATTGCCCGCTTCAACACGACCGCCTCGCGGATTGACAGCGTGGTGGCCGGGGCGCAGCGCGGCGAAGGAACTCTGGGTAAACTGATCACCGACGACCAGCTCTACTCGAACGTCAACAACCTCTCGTCTGAAGGCGTGAAGCTGATGTACGACTTTCGGCAGAACCCGAAGAAGTATCTGACGATCAAGTTCCAGCTGTTCTAGCGGACGCGGCTCCAACCCAATCGCTGGGCTATTTTACACCCGTCCGCTTCGCGGACTTTGTGGGTCATCGAGCCCGAAGCGAGACATTTGGTCTTTGTTGCGGTTCGCCGCTATGGAGAAATCTACGCTACTTAAGAGATCATCGTCACAGTACACTTTGACCTTAATGCTTCCGCTCGCATTCTCATACTGATCGAATCGCATTTGGTAGTTATTATTCATCACAAGATCTGACGTGTCGTTTGGGAAGAGGATAAAGCCAGGATGATCTTCGTGAGTATGTCGGTACACCGTTACATCACCCCTTACTTGCCGGCGATCTCTCATTGAGCTTTCGTGCGTCGGATCCGCGTACGCATTTGGGATCTCCACCTCAAGACGATAGCTGCGCAACGTCTTTCGACCATCATTTCGTAAGCTTACTCTGAAAGCGTAGTAATCGATCTGTCCTGCGTTGTCGCAAGATGTTCTGTATGACTCTATGACCGGAACTACTGAAGGCAGTGTCGGCTTCGGTGTTTGTAGCGCGAGAATTAGGTTAGCTACCCGCTCAACCAAGTCGAGCTTCACGGTCTGGTTGTGCATGCGTGACTCGTGATCCGCTTTGAATTCGGCCAGTAATGCCACCGGGAACTGGTCGCGTGTCGCTTCGTCGTCAACGATCTTGTTATGGGTTCCACACATTACGAGCAGATTCTCGTACGCGTTACGTTCGTCCTCGGTTTGACGGGCATCGTATCGCGGTCCATTGGGACTCTTGCCTTTGATGTGACAAATCTGGCCTGTTGGAACGCCGTATTCGGAATCTATGACAGGCAGCTCACAACCAGGGAACGCACACTCGTTTCCGCTCAGAGCAAAAAGTTTTTTGAGAGTGACATCGCTATATCCCATTTAGGCTTGGAAGTCCCTTCGTAACTTAATTTCCACGGCGCTTGAATAGGAGCCCTCCCTGACGGTCGGGCTAGTGCCCCGCTACGCGAGTCGTTCTCGAATATCAAGCAAGCCTTCCATGATCGGAATTTGATTATTGCCCCGCATATCGCACCTTCTCGTTTGCACAAATCGTTGCATTGACGAACAGTCTAAGATTGACTTGTTCGAGTGTGCAAACGGGGCGCTAGCCCGACCGTGAGGGAGGGCTCGGATCTTAATCCTGCCGTGAGAGATTTCGATGACAATGAGTTTCCGCTGGGTTACTTGATTACGTTCAGGTGTTACGGCACATGGTTACATGGAGACGAAAGAGGATCTTATCGGCGCAGCTCTAGCATAATATCTGGAGTGTTGAGCATTCCACCTCGGCCACGTCTGAAGCAAGCAGAAATCAAACAACTCGCACACGGGCCTGTTCGCCTCAATAGGAGACAGGGTGCGACTGTCGAACTGGCGGTTCGTGAAGTGTGTCTTCATCGAAAGTATCGCCTGCGGGCCATCAATGTCAGAAGCAATCATGTGCACACGGTCGTATCCGCATTGAGCGATCCTGAGCCGATTCTTGATGCTTTCAAATCGTATTCTACGAGGGCGTTGAGAGAAACCGCTCTTTTGGGTAAGAGCATTAAGCCCTGGGCACGGCACGGAAGCACGATCTATCTATGGAAAGAAAGAGACGTGGAAAAGGCCGTAGAGTATGTGCTGTTAGGTCAGGACCGTGAGTTCTCACTTGATTGAGCCATTTCTTGAGATCTGTTCATTGCTGAGCCCTCCCTTACGGCCGGGCTAGTGCCCCGCTTTATGCTGGCGCCTGCTTCACAGGCTCGGACGCATGAACTCCCCGCACGCGCCGAAACCATTCCTGAAACCGTTCAAAGTAAAGATAAACCACCGGCGTCAGGTACAACGTCAAGACCTGCGACACGATCAATCCACCGATTACCGCCAGTCCTAATCCTCTGCGCGCGGATGCTCCGGCGCCCCAACCGAGTGCGATCGGCATCGTCCCCATCAACGCCGACATCGTCGTCATCATGATGGGACGAAAGCGTACGACACACGCCTCGTAGATGGCTTCGTGGGGCGGCCGGCCTTCTCTTCTCTGCTTATCCAACGCAAAGTCGATCATCATAATGGCGTTCTTTTTCACGATTCCGATCAGCATGATCAATCCGACGAACGCATAGATGTCCAGCTCGCGATGGAAAATCAAAAGGGTGAGCAGGGCGCCCAAACCTGCTGACGGCAAACCCGAAAGAATCGTCAAAGGATGAATAAAGCTTTCATAGAGAATTCCCAGCACCAGATAGATCACCAGCACCGCGACCAACAACAGCAGGGTAAGATTCTGGAGCGACGATTGAAAGACCTGCGCCGAGCCCTGGAAAGTGGTGGTGATGGTTGCGGGCAAACTCTGCTTCGCCAATGTAGTGATCTGTTGGGTCGCCTGGCTCAGTGATACGCCGGGCCGCAGATTGAACGAGATCGTTGTGGCGGGCAGTTCGGCAAAGTGATTCACGAGCGCGGGCCCGACACCCTGGGAAAAGGTCGCCACCGTGCTTAGCGGCACCAATTGGCCCGTAGACGCATGGATGTAGAGCTTGCCCACTGCCACCGGATCCTGTTGAAGCTCCGGCTTGACCTCCATGATTACCTGATACTCGTTCGTGGGCGAATAAATTGTCGAGATCTGTCGCGAGCCAAACGCCGAGCCCAGCGCCGTCTCGATCTGGGCGACGGTGACGCCCCGCGCCGCGGCTTGCTTCCGATCAATGTCGACGTTGATCTGGGGAGTATTAACCTGCAGATTGCTGTTCACGTCCTGAATCGTCGGCAATTCGCGCATCTTTTTTTCCATGAGGTTGGCGCTGTCATAGAGTTCACCCGTGCTCGCCGCCTGCAGAGTGACCTGATAAGTGCTGCGCGAAAATTGGCCGCCGATATTCAAAGAGGGTGGATTCTGTAGCGTCACGCGCAATCCAGGTTCGCGCGAGAGTTTCGGTCTCAGCTCTTCGACTACTTCGTCGGCGCTGAGCTTGCGCTGATTGAGTGGTTTGAGTCCGATGAAGATCGTGCCGCTGTTGCCGCCGGAGTTCCGGCCGCCCGCGCCCACCGTCGAAGCGTAGGACTGCACATTGGGATCGTTCTTGATGATTTCCGTGACGGCATTCTGATGCCGGATCATGTCGTCAAGCGAGATGCCCTGTGCTCCTTCGGTGCTGCCCAGCAACAGCCCGCTATCGCCGCTGGGAATGAAACCTTTGGGCACCACGGTGAACAGATAGACCGTCACGCCGGCCAGGACCACACTAATCGTTACGGTGAGCAGTGAATGTGCCAGCACACGCCGGAGCGTCCATTCATAGGCATGTAAGACCCGGTTATAAAAACTCTCTGTGAAACCCCACCAACCCTTTCGGGCTGCCTTGCCACCGTCTTCATGCAGCGCGTTCTCGCGAATCGCAGACGCTTTAAGCAAGCGGCTGGCGAGCATCGGCGTCAGTGTCAACGAAACAAGTCCTGAAACGAGAATCGCGACGCTAATGGTGATGGCAAACTCGCGAAACAGCCGGCCCAGGATTCCGCCCATAAAGAGCACCGGAATAAATACCGCGACCAGAGAAACCGTCATCGAAACAATCGTGAAGCCGATCTCGCGCGAGCCGCTCAGCGCCGCCTGCATGGCGCTCTCGCCTAACTCGATGCGGCGCACGATATTTTCCAGCATCACGACTGCGTCATCCACGACAAATCCAACCGATAGGGTTAGCGCCATCAGCGACAAGTTGTCGAGGCTGAAGTTCAGCATATACATTGCCGCAAACGTGCCGACGATCGAAGTAGGCAGGGCCAGAGTGGGAATGATCGTGGCGCGCACGTTTCGCAGGAACAGAAAGATAACCATTACGACCAAAGCAATCGCCAGTAACAGCGAGAACTGTACATCGCCAACGGACTGACGAATCGAGATCGAACGATCATTGAGCACGTCGAGATTTACCGATGCCGGCAACTGCTGTTTGAATTGCGGCATGAGGGCGCGAATGGCGTCGACCACGGCGACTGTGTTCGTGCCGGGCTGACGCTGGACGGCCATCGTGACGCTGCGCCTTCCATTAAACCAACTTGCTACCCGGTTGTTCTCGACGCTGTCGAGGACATTGGCCACTTGATCGAGACGCACCGGTGCGCCATTGCGATAGGCCACAATCAATGGTCGAAACTCAGCGGCGTTCTTTGGCTCGACATTAGTCTGCAAAGTCAGATTTGTGTATTTGCCATAGAGTGATCCCGTGGCGGTGTTTGGATTGCCGTTTCTTATCGTGGTGGCCACTTCATCGACACCGATGCCCCGATCGGCCAGCGCCGCCGGATCGATTTGCACACGCACCGCGTACTTCATGGCGCCGTAGACCTGAACCTGTGACACGCCTTCCACCATCGAGATGCGCTGGGCGATCAGCGTCTCGGCGTATTCATCAACCTGTGGCAGCGACACCACGTCCGAGTTGAGCGCCATAAACAGAATCGGACTGTCGGCGGGATTGACTTTGCGCAGACCCGGCGGAGCCGGCATCCCCGAAGGCAGCTGTGGCAGCGCGGACGAGATCGCGGTTTGCACATCCTGCGCGGCGGCATCAATGTTGCGGCTGAGGTTGAACTGCAGAGTGATTGAAGTCGAGCCCTGGGAGTTCGTCGAATTAATCGAGTCGATGCCGGCGATGCCTGAAAACTGTCGCTCGAGCGGTGTCGCTACCGACGCGGCCATGGTCTCGGGATTCGCACCCGGCAGGCTCGCGCTGACATTGATGGTCGGGTAATCGACGGTGGGCAGATCGCTGACCGGCAGTGATTCGTAGCCAATGAAACCAAACAGAACGATTCCAACCATTACCAGCGTCGTGGTAATGGGGCGATGAATGAAGAGCTCAGAGATGCTGGGTCTCTGTTTTGAAGTCTTTGAAGAATTCGATTCTTTTTTCGGCTGATCGTTCATGGTCCGGGTGCTTGCGATATCCTTGTTCAGCCGCATAGCGGCGCAACATCTATAGCCCTCCCTTCAGAGAGGAAATCGTAGCTCTGAGCGAAATGTTTCTGGCGCCCATAAATGGGCTAAGAAGCTAGAGAGCCTCCAGGCTATAAACATTTCGTGCCAAACGGCACTTCAAACCAACAACTACGCCTCGACTGCGGCCGTCTCCCGGCTGCGCGCCCTTCTCTGCTGAAACCATTCCTGCATCCGTTCAAAGTACAAATAAATCACCGGGGTCAAATACAAAGTGACGACCTGCGAAACGCACAGGCCACCGACGACGGCCAAACCCAAACCCCTTCGCGATTCAGCACCGGCGCCCCAACCAAGAGCGATCGGTAACGTTCCCATCAGCGCGGCCATCGTGGTCATCATGATCGGACGGAATCTGATCAGGCAGGCCTGGAAGATTGCCTCTTCCGCGGGCTTACCCTCTTCTCTCTGTGAAGTAAGCGCAAAATCGATCATCATGATCGCGTTCTTTTCGACGATGCCGATCAGCATAATCAGGCCAACAAAGGCGTATACGTCCAGCTCACGACCAAATACCAGCAAGGTCAGCAGAGCTCCCAGGCCGGCCGACGGCAGCCCCGACAAAATCGTGAACGGATGGATAAAGCTTTCGTAGAGAATTCCCAGCACCAGATAGATCACCAAAACCGCTACCAGCATCAACAAGGTAAGATTCTGCAGCGATGATTGAAAGATTTGGGCCGTGCCCTGAAAGCTGGTCGTAATCGTCGCAGGCAAAGTCTGTTTAGCAAGGCTCTGTACCTCATCCGTGGCCGCGCTCAAGGAAACTCCCGCCCGCAGATTGAACGAGATCGTGGCCGAAGGCAGCTGACTGAGATGATTAACCAGCAGCGGTCCGACGCTGCGCGACAAAGTCGCCACCGTGCTCAGCGGAACCAAACGGCTCTGCGTCGATTGACCCGAAACGGACTGGCCCACCGGCGACTGTGATGAAGTGCCACTCTGCGCTGTCGACTGAACCGGCGTATTTTGAAGTTGGGTCGATTGACTTGCCGAGGCGGGAGATGCGGTCGAATGAATATATAGCCGGCCTAACGCCGAGGGATCCTGTTGATACTCAGGCTTAACTTCCATGATCACCTCGTATTCGTTCGAGGTGGCATAGATAGTTGAAATCTGTTTCGTGCCGTAGGCATCGTTAAGAGCGTCCTCGATTTGCTGGGCACTGATGCCAAGGGCGGAGGCTTTATCGCGATCAATGTCGACGTTGAGCTGCGGGTTCCGAGTTTGCAGATCGCTGGTCACGTCCAGCAACTGCGGTAGCGCGGCCATCTTTCTTTGCAACGCATCGGCATTCGTATACAGCTCGTTCCGATCGGCGCCCTGAAGCGTCAACTGGTAAGGGCTCTTGGTTACCTGCCCACCGACCTGAACCAGCGGAGGGTTCTGCAGGAAGATTCGGATTCCGGGCACGGCAGCAAGTCTGGGTCGCAGATCTTCGATAATTACTTCCACGTCCTTGCGCCGTTGCGCGATTGGTTTCAGGAGTACCAGAATGTTGCCAGAGTTGCTGGCAGCGCTAACATCGCTCTGTCCAACAGTTGATAAAACTCCGACGACGTTTGGATCGGCGCGAATAAGATCAACTATCTGCTCCTGATGTCGGGACATCTCTTCGAAAGAGATGCCTTCGGCGGCTTCCGTATAGCCCACAATGCGGCTGGTGTCATCGTTGGGAATGAACCCTTTCGGGATCACATAAAAGAGACCAATGGTAACCAGAAAGAGCGCCCCGCAAATCAACATTGTTAGCGCGCGATGCTCGAGCACGAGTTGCAAAGTCCAACGATAGCCGTCCAACAACCATTCATACGCACGTTCTGTCTTTTGCCACCATTTGCCCTTTGCTGGGAGCGCGGACGTCCCGTCCGCATCTTCTTTTTGAGAGGTGCCCTCCCTGACGGTCGGGCTACTGCCATCTTCTTCTGCATCGTCATCTCGATGTCCGATCGCTTTCAACAGACGACTGCACAACATCGGAGTCAGACTCAACGAAACAAAGCCCGAAACTAAAATCGCGACGCTGATGGTGATGGCGAATTCCCGAAAGAGCCGGCCGAGAATACCGCTCAGAAAAAGTACCGGAATGAAGACGGCCACCAGCGACACGGTCATCGAGATGATTGTGAACCCGATTTCCCGCGAGCCCTTCAGCGCCGCTTCCATCGCGCCTTCGCCTCCTTCCATGCGTCGCACAATGTTTTCCAGCATTACGACTGCATCGTCTACGACAAATCCGACTGAAAGTGTCAGCGCCATCAGAGACAGATTGTCGAGGCTGAAGCCCAGCATATACATCACGGCAAAGGTGAAGACGATCGAGGTCGGCAACGCCAGCGTAGGAATAATCGTCGCCCTTACGTTGCGAAGGAAAATGAAAATAACCAGGACCACCAGACCGATCGCCAGGAGCAGCGAGAACTGAACGTCGTTGACGGATTCGCGAATCGACTCAGACCGGTCGTACAAAACGTCCAGCTTGATCGAAGCCGGGAGTTGCTGGCGAAACGTCGGCAGCAGGTTGCGAACGGCGTCAACGACGGCAACAGTGTTCGTTCCCGGCTGCCGCTGCACGGTCAAGGTAACGACCTGCTGGCCGTTGTAACGGGTGGCCAGACGATTGTTCTCGACGCTGTCGACGACGTCGCCCAGATCTCGCAGCACTACAGGAGCACCGTTGCGATAGGCGACAATCAACTGACGATACCCCTCGGCGTTCGTGATCTGCCCATTGGCCTGAACTGTCAGATTCGTATGAATGCCATAGAGCGTGCCGACGGGAAGATTCGTGTTACCGCGCTGCAAGGCGGTTGCGACATCGTCGATGCCGATGCCACGGCTGGCCAGGGCCGACGGGTCGACCTGGACTCGCACGGCATACTTTTGCTCGCCGGTAACCAATACCTGGGCGACGCCGCTGATCGTTGAAAGCCTCTGCGCCAGGGTGGTATCGGCGTACTCGTTCACCTGCGAGAGTGGTAAGGTGGGCGAACTCACCATTAGATACACGATTGGCTGGTCGGCGGGATTTACCTTCTTGAGCGTCGGCTGACTGGGCATGCCCGGTGGCAGTTGGCGCGCCGAAGCCGAAATTGCTGTTTGCACATCCTGTGCGGCTGCATCGATGTTGCGGCTCAGATCGAATTGCAGAGTTATTTGAGTGTTGCCGAGTGTACTGGTCGAACTGACTGTATTGAGTCCGGCGATGGTTGAGAATTGCCGTTCGAGCGGGGTTGCGACTGAAGAAGCCATCGTTTCAGGGCTGCCGCCCGGAAGCTCGGCAGTAACCTGGATGGTTGGGTAGTCAACATTCGGCAGATCGCTGACGGGCAGGGAGCGGTAGCCGATAAAGCCGAACAAAACGATCCCTGCCATGATGAGAGTGGTCGTGATCGGCCGGTGAATAAATAGTTCCGACATTGGTTTACCCGTCTCAAAACTTTGGGGAGCGAAACGAAAGCATGTAAACGCAAAGGCCGCAAAGGTTTTCGCCAAGGCTCGCAAACACTTCTTCCATTGCGTAACTTTGCGAAAACCTTTGCGACCTTTGCGTTAATTTGATCTATGAAAACTCATTGATTCGAGTTTCCACCGCCACCGCGCCTCCCGCCTTGGCCCTGATTACTCTGGTCACCCTGATTACCTTGACCACTCTGACCACGATTACCCTGTCCGCCCTGGCCCTTAGGCTGGACTTTAGCTCCCGGCACCAGACGCAGTTGCCCATCGGTCACCACCTGCTCGCCGGGCTTTAACCCATCATCGATCACAGTCATGGTGTCGGCAGCCGCGCCCGGCTTGATGACTCTCATTTCGGCGGTCGAATCAGGCTTGACCACGTAGACATAGGATTTGTCCTGACCAATCTGAACGGCTTGAGATGGAACCACGATCGCGCCACTCTGAATCCCCAGCGTGAGTACGACATTAACGAACTGACCCGGATAAAGACGACGGTCATCATTCTGGAACGTGGCTTTCAAACGCACCGTTCCCGTGGCCGCATCGACAGTGTTGTCAACCAGAGATAATTTCCCGAACGCGTGATTTGCCTCGTCCCCGGGAATAACTACTTCGGTTGCGAAACGGGTCGAACTAGCGTATTGGCGAATGCGCATCAAGTCTTTCTCAGGCACAGCAAAAGTCACATAGATGGGAGCTGAGGTCGTGATCGTAACCATCGGAGTCGTGTCGTTCGCCCGCACCAGATTGCCGGCGGTCACTGCGAGGTTGCCGGTCTTCCCCGCGAGCGGCGCGCGAATGGTTGTGTAGCTCAGTTGCACGCGCGCATTTTCGACGACGGCCTGCTCGGCTTTTTGCGCCGCCAGCAGATTAGCCACCGACGATCTGTCAGCGCGCACCGTTGCCTCGTCGGACTGCAACTTGGCGTTGGCGTTATCGTATTCTTCGCGCGAGATCACACCCGATTCGATCAGTCTGGCGTCGCGGTTAAGAATTGTCCGGGAGTTATTAGCAGTCGCCTGGTCTTTGGCGACGATGTCGTTGCCCTGTCTGACTGCGGCCATCGCTTTTAAGAGGTTCGCCTCCGCCTCGTTAAGGGCGGCCTGCAACGGCCGTGGGTCGATCGTGAAAAGCAGATCGCCTTTCTTCACTTCCTGTCCCGGAACGAAAGCAACTCGCATCAGCGTCCCTTCGATCTGTGAGCGAACCGCAATTGTCGACACCGGTTCCACGTTTCCAATGGCCTTGATTTGAAGCGGCACATCCTGCTGGGTAACGAGCGCGGTCTCAACGGGAACGACCTCGCCGCGACCTGCGGCTTTCGGAGTTGAACGATCGCCGAGGAAACGCCAGAGCAAGACCAGCAGGAGGACCAGCACCAGCACGCTGACAATCTGGACTATTCGCGCACGGGTCCGGTTGGGTCGCCTGGCAGACACCCTGACCTGAGTTGATTTGCTGGAAAGCTTATCGGCCGGCGGTTCGGTGGCAGCGGCCGATCTATTCGGCAACTCCCTTGAGATTTCGTCTTCCATTGCGCATCTCTATGGCCTTTTTTGAGCCGGCGAACAACAGTACGCCCAGCCGCGCGAACACAGGCAAACACGACTCAGCTGCAAGACGCGCTTTTGTGGGCTCAAAATCCGGGGGGTTCAATCTATGATTGCATAATTATTAACGACGGGCCAAACACTTTGGTTACGACTAGCCGCTGGTGGTGTCGGATGTTTAGGGCAGTTTGAAAGTCTGTGATTGGCGGCATGCCTCGGATTACGGTCCCCACAGTCCGGCCCAGCCTCTTCAGACGGCTTTCCCGAAGGGTTAATAGACCACCGCCTTTTAGCGCTGTGTCAGACGTGGCGTTGGCGATTAGTGCGCTTCAGCCCGCTTTTGAAATCACCGTGTCAACACACATGGCACAGCATTCACGTTAAGCCAATCCAGGCGAAGAAACGCCCGCTGACGAAAGCGTGCTGGTCGATTCTGTGGCACTGGAAACACGATTACATTCAGCCAATCCAGAAGATTCGCGCTGAGCTGGAGCGCAACAGATCCTACCGAGCGGTCTGGGGCTTCACTTTCGCCGAGTGCAAAGTACTCAATTCTCTTTGACGGCAAGGACTGGAATTCTTATTCGATCGCAGATGGCAGTACCGTGAACCTGACGAAAAGTCTCGCGCATCACGGAAAATGTTTTACCGCGGGTACTCGCCGTTTGATACAAGTCAGGGCTTGCACCGCCAACCAACCTGGCGTGCAAGTGAAATGGACTGTAGAGGGCGCTCCGGGATCTCAGCAGAAAAAAGACGGCCGTTGATGGCCGCCTTTCCAGTCTTACCGAGCTCTGCTTGATAGTTGGGTTCGTGACGTATAGCTTACTGCGCGTCGAAATTATAGATGAGGACTCCCGTCACTTTTACCGGTTCGCCATTCAAACGGGTTGGAGCGAAAGTCGCCTGCCGCGCCGCGCCCACTGCCGCCGACTGCAACAACGGATGACCAGACACCGCGTGCGCCGAAATGACTTTGCCGCTCTCGTCCACAATAATCTGAACTGTCACTGAGCCCGAGGCCCGCGCCGATCTGGCGATCGCGGGGAAAGGCGGTTGGGGCAGACTTGTAGCCTTGCCATTGAGGATCCCACCAGAGATCGGGGCTCGCAGTCCGGCCTCAATCGAGGCCTCTTCTTTGGGCTCCTCTTTTTCTGTCTTCAGAATCTGGCCGTCCATAGCGCTGACCCAGACATATGTAGCGGTAGTCTTTTCGCCTTCAGTAATAATCACGACATGATAGAACACTTTGTCGCCATCGCGACCCAGGCTGCACGCGAGAACTTTGCCGGGCACCAGACTGGTGGCGATCTGAATCGCCCGATCCATTGAAAGAGTCGCGCCACGAACCAGGTCGGCCTGCCGGCGAGTCTTTTCTTGGCCTGCTCGTTCTTCCAGGTCCTGTCTCCGCTTCATTTCGATCCCACCAGAGGTATCTCCGGCCTTTTTACGTTCCAAAACCTCACGTTTGACGCGATCTTCGATTTGTCTTTGTAAATCCAGTTGTCCTGGCTCCGCGTCGAAATTCATTTCCACGCTGATGAACATGGAAACCGGTTGCCCATCCTTGATGGCCGGTTCGAAACGCATTTTGCTCGCGGCTTCAATGGCGCTTTGATCAAGCGAGGGATAAAGCGACTTTTTTACCTGTATGTTCTGGGGCAGGCCTTCGTGATCAACCGTTAACGTCAACACCACCGTTCCGGTAATCTTCTTTTCGCGAGCATCAAGCGGGTATTCCGGCTCAACGCGATAGATCACTTTAGCCTTGCGATCAGTCTGAGGCTTTGCAGTTTCCCCCGCGCTCTGTTGTGCGGCACGCTCGCTTTCGGCCGCGTTCAGCGTGTCCATTTCGGCGATTTGTTTGCGCAAGTCTTTCATGAGTGACTCGTCAGCCGGCCGCGTTTTTTCCAACTGGGTGAGAGTCTCGCGCAGCTCCTGAATCCCCTTTTCTTTTTGCCCTCTCTGAGCGTCGTACTGCTGCATTATCCGCTCATGCAGTTCCAAATTCCGCTGCACTTCGAGCAGGCGCGCCTCGGCTTCCGCGCGTTGTGATTCCGGCGTTGTCTTCAGCTTCTCTTTTAAATCGCGCGCCGCGCGCACGAGCACTTCGTGTTCTTGCTCGTGCTTCTGTCGTTCAGCCTTTTCCATGGGCGCCGTTGCAGCCGGTTCCTGGCGGTCAATGTCGAGAGCCAACGCGAACGAGGTCGCCGCGACGCACGGAGTTACCAGCAGCAAGGTGGCCGTGACCAGCATGAGCTTTCTCCGTCGCGCGGTCAGCTTTGATGTCTTGAGCAGTGACATGATTCGTACCTCCAGAATGTCCGACTCGCTGATTCCTATAGTCGTGTCGACTGCGAGACGGCGCTCGAGTGGCGCCGCACCGATTAGTCGCACAAGTGAACGTACATAGGCCTCAGCTTTAAGAAGTTTTGTGGTGACCGATTCGTCACAACAAAGTTCGCGGGTCTGCTTGATCCGCCGGCGCAGCAGCGCCGCGGCGGGATGGAAAGACAGTGGCAGGTAAATTATTTCGTAAATCAGGTTCGCCAGATAGTCGCGCCTGGCGACGTGCACCAGTTCATGGCCAATTGCAGAGGTCAGTACTTCCCGGTCAAGTTCAGTCAGCAGACCAGCGGGTAGGATGATCAATGGATTCAAGATGCCGACAGTGATTGGTACTGGTACCGAGGACGAGCAGAGGATGCGCACTCGTTCCACGCCGATTACCTTCCGGCAGGTTTCGATAATCTCTTTGACCGGCCCGGAGAATTCGCAATCGTAGGCAGTTTGGACGATGGTCTTTGTTCGGCGCCACGCCAGGACTAATTGGCCGCCACGGTACAGAAGAAAGATTCCATATAGCGTCATCAGCACTATTGCCAAACGCTGGTTCAGGTGCAGCCCGCCGGCCAGAACATTTCGCCGGGTCAATCCGGCCGTCTGCGTCGTCTGGTTTTCTTCTGTGACCGTTGGTTCAAACGAATCCAGATCGGGTGAATAGATCGAGGTGATAAAAACGGGCGCTGTAGCACTTTCGATCGACTGTGGTTCTGACATCAAGCGCGTTTTAACCAGCCGCGCCGGACCGAACAGGGGTAGAACAAAAGCCAGGACTAATGTTGCTATCCACAGCGCATGCCGGTAGCGGGCCGCAGTCCCGTGCAACAACCAATCACACACAATGGCGAAACCTGCGACCAGCGCGATCTGCCACGAGGCATTCAAGAGAAACGTCAAAACCAGTTGCGCCCCGGTTCTCATTTTTTTCCTTCGCGGTTCTCTTCCAGCAGCTTTTGCAGCCGCTCGAGTTTTTTCGGCGTCAGATGCTTTGTCTCCATCAGGCTCATGACCAGACTTTCCGCCGAGCCGCCAAACAAGCGCTCGACGATGTCGCTCATGTGCTGGCCGACAACCTGGCTGCGACTAACCGCGGGCTTATAAAAATAGGCCCGGTCTTTCAGCGTCCGCTTCGCTTTGCCCTTACGATGAAGAATATTGAGCATGGTCTGGACCGTGGTATAGGCAAGTTCGCGCTGCAAATGCTGCTGCACGGTTTGCACGTTGGCCGCCCCCACTTCCCAAAGGACGTGCATGATCTCCAGTTCCAGCGGTGTTAGATTTTCAGTTTTTCGTCGCGCCATCAATCCAATCGACTCCTAAGAGCTTAGGAGCATAGGCGAAGGTTGTCCGGTTGTCAACTAAATTGTTAGGAGTGCCGGAAGCCCAACCGTCAGAGAGGGCCGCGACACATCCATGGAGCTGTGGAAAGAATGGGAGCCCTCCCTGACGGTCGGGCTTCTGACTCAGAACTCGATCAGCACTTCCGCGAATCGAAATCACACGGCGATCATTACCAACGTCAAACCACCTTGGGCGTGGCCGTCAGCTCCGGTTTGAGTAAGATGAAAGATGTAACCCGCCCCGAGATCGGCGCCCGACAAGTCCGCGACGAACTCGGCATGAGTCAATTGGGCGGGGGCTAATTCAATCTTCGCTTCAAAGCTTCGATGTTCGCCGCTATGCGAGTGGTCACTAACTTCAGCTTTCCGAAATTCTCGGAGCTCAAACTTGAAGCCAGCCGGTGGCGCGGTCGAGAGTTCGCGAAACCCTTTTACCTTTTTAGCTCTGGTCAGCACCGTCTTACGCACGAAGCCGTTGGGTTTCAAATCCAGTACCGCTCTAAGAGTCACCTTTTGGGCTTTCTTCGCATGCGGATTCACAGTAGTAACACTGAAACCGCAGGGGCCTGGTCGACGGGCCGCGCCGGGACCACCGCACGGGACTATGCAGATGTTGTGTTGCGCGACATGCTGATCGCCGGGAACGAAGAAGCTACTATTGTCCGGTATCAGATTGTCGGGGTAAGACCGAGCGATCAAACACTTATGTCCGGAACTTTGTGGACTGGAAGGCGGCGCCCCTTGTGGAGGCGCGAAGTCAATCTCCTGCATGCCACTACTGCCCTCTGCCGGCAAAGGTGAACCAATAGCTTGTATCTTAAAGGTGCTGGCGGGATCGTTAGGGACCATGGCAAGCGAAGGATTACCAACCCAAAGTTCGACGGTGATACTCTCGGAGCCCGAAAAGACACAATTGCTTGCGGCCGCCTTTCGGTGAAACGTCACTTGAACCGGGTTGACCTGACCGGGATCCGCTTTGTCCGGACCCGAAGTGGGACCAACCAGGCTGATGTCCGGGCTGAGCCACCAGACGCTGTTGGGATTGTGTGTGCCACCGTCACCTGAAACTGCTTCCATGAAGATACAAGTGTCGCCGGCAAGACCAGGATCGTTGGGCATGACTGGAACTCCTTTCAGAGGTATGAGCGTTGTTAAGGTACCGTGATGCGGACAGTATGCCTCTGGTCCAAAGAAGAGTCCAGAGTTTTGAGTGCTAAGGATTTTTCTTTTGCACGAGGACTTGAAAGGAAGCGGCCAGACCGTGCGGCATGATCATTTCACGCGCACTGGTCCTGAGGCGCAAGGCATCCAACTCGGTTGTCTTGCTCGCCAGGAATTCCAATTCATCGATGATTCCTTCACAAAGGAGAAATTGATCCAGTCGCTCATGCCGCAAGGCTTCCAAACCGGCACGCGCGCCAGCCTCGTGAATTTGGTTCCAGTCAATCGTAGTTGTCAGATCCTGTGTGCCCGGAGTGGCCAGGAGGTCATCAACCAGTCTATGCCGGCGAAAAGCTCTTAACGTTCCTTCATGCCGGTGCGGCGCGTTCAATAATTCGTCTCGGCCAGCGCCGTAGTCCACCGTGATCACAAACCCGCGCGTCAACGCTGCGGCTGCTCGAGCGAGAAAGTCTTCAGCCGCGAGGTTGATCTCGGCAATCTGACCTTCAGCAAGTTGTAATCCGACGCGTTGGCAATAGTCCTGTGCGGCGTTGTCTGGATCACATTCGACCGAGACAAAACTTCCGCGGTCAAATCCTACGCAAATCTCGCGCAGTCGCCCGGCGCGCACCGTGATTCGGTGCACCGGAAACGCATCGACGAGTTCATTTGAAAAGACAATCCCCGCGCCGGCTGGCTGGGAAACTTCCGACAACCGTTCAAATCTGACGCGATCCGCAAAATCGGCCAGCCGATCTGCGACCCGCAGCCTGCAGGCAGCACTGATCTCGTCGATGACATAAGTCGTGGCGGCCAAGACATGAGAATGGCGCGCCTGAAGCGCAGTCAGAACTCCGTGCGCAAACTCGCCGGAGCCGGCGCCCACTTCAATGATGATCCATGAAGACGGCCCGCCGAGTTCGACGAACAACTGCGAGAAATATCGTGCAAAGGTCGCGGCAAAAAGCGGACTGGTTTCCGGCGCGGTGCGGTAATCGCCGGCGCGCCCCTGTCGAACGCCGGCCGCGCGACAATAATAGCCATCGCGATCGTCATAGAGTGCGGCGGCCATCCAATCGCGAAAACTGATCGGCCCTTCCTGCTCAATCCGCGCCCGCAGACGCGCAGTCAGCGACTCGTTCTTGCTTTCTAACTCAGCAGAGACTTTCATTGCTGCGCAACCGTTCCCTTCGCCCTCTTCGTTTTGGGGTTGGACAGAACACTGGCGTCGAATCACGGTTCGCGCCCTGCCCTGACTCCACTCAAAGTGTCGGCGAATATGATTGCTAATATTAGTCCGATTCAGGTTCAGACTTTTCCAGCAGCCGGGTCGTATGATCCGTCACGACGCTTGGAGGTTGGACGATTTCGGCAGTTTTCGGACGCGCTCTCCAGCCGGTAGTCGGCGATGCGCTTGTTTGAGGCAGAGCTGTGACGCGCACGGGTGCTGGTGGAATCGCAGCCGGAGCATAGTTGGAAGGCATCACGAATTGTCGTGGAGATCCTTCTTCAAACAGCGCCGCAAAAAGCATGCGCAAGGGACCAGCTACAAAGGTGAGGATGGCGGCTGCGGCCGCGAAAAACTCAAAGGCTGTTCCAATGCGGCTTGGCGCATAATTCGCAAATATTACCAGCAACGGCACCAGCACAACGCCAAGTAGAAACAACATAGCGCCCTGCTTAACGCCTTTCCTTCGCGGCGAAAGTTTTGTTTCTCCATCTGCTCCTTCATAGCGCGGCAGCATGCCACGATGGGCCAGTAAAACCATCGCGCCTTCGAGCGGAAATCCACAGCGCGCGCAGAAGCGCATTGAGTCCGTAGCCTGTTGTTGACCGCATTGTGGGCAATACATGTTTCAGCTCTTGGATTCTAATCTTTTTTCGCTGCTCGTAGAATTTCAAATGTCGCCCAGGCTCGGCCCTGATGATGCTCCGCGCGCGCCAGCGTGTCCAGCAATAACGGCACTAGTTGCGTAAGGCCCGACGGCGACATGATTTCTTTTACGAGGTCCAGATCGCTCTTGAATAATTGGAAGCCACGCTTACGCGTCGCTTCGACTTCATCAAGATAGCCCGTAACTTTGTCCGCCGTCGGCAAAGCCTCCGGCAGAGTCCATTCGAACGGGTCGTCCCAAAGATTAGCGGTAATGCCGCCAAACATCTGTTCGACCACCGCAGCGCTGCGTAGCAAGTGTTCCCCACATGAATGCAGCGGCAAGGAATTCGACTTCCCGGGTGGCTGCTGATACAGCAAATCAGGCGAAATCGCCTGGATCAATTTGTGCGAATCGCTGTGGAGCCGAGCAAACTGCCGGTTAAGACCCTCGATGAATTTGTCCATTGCTCATTGACCCGGGCGGTAAATTCTATCAATGAGCGAATGTGAAAGCGAACCAATTAAGCCAGCCAGAGAAACAAAGACCAGCTCGACAAGAACCAGATCGAGTTGTCCGTGCGGAATTGACCGCTATTGTCCGCGAGAGGCAGTATTCATCCGTGGCTCATCATCAAAATCACTTTGCAGTTTCCATTCGGCTGTCGCTTCCAACGGCAAGTACCTGCCTTTCTTTTTATCAAACGCACGCTCTCGCGCGGCGACGTAGAGACGCAGTGCTAACAAAAGGATTCCCAGCGCAGTTACGATCCAGATGATCGTCCAGATGACAGCCGGTATGCCGGTGGCGGCGGCCATATTGGCCGCATCCGACGGCGTCGCTACAGCCAGGGGCGATGACAGAAAGAAGACCGTTTTCAAATCGAGCAGGGCGTTCAGCACGCATTGCACGGCCAGCAGACTCAGCACAAAAGTGGCAACGCGCAGGCTCGCAAATCGCGCCACGGCAAACAAACCACCTGCTAATACGAGGCCCGCGAAAAACGTGAATGGAATCCCCGCCAGCGAACGCCACGATCCGGCCACCATCGGGGTGATAAGGCCGAATAAAGTGGTAAGGATTAGGATCAGCACTGCCGAACCAGCCAGCACCATGCGCGCGGCCACGGCTCTGCGAATCAAAACCAGCAGGAGTGAGCCAAAAGCCATTGCGCCTAGATAGCCCGCACTCGAAACGAGCATTCGCGAAAACATGCCACCCTGCGTCGTATAAGTTTCGCCGCTGGCGTTCATTGCCACGCTCAGGCTCTGCACCGAATTACCGGTGACGAGCGCCGCCAGGGCGTGTCCGCCTTCGTGAATGAAGGTCACGAAAATGCGGAATGGGTAACTCAGAACGTCGGCGTAGGGAATAAACCACAACGCGATCGAAAGAACCGCCGCGAACAGGAGCGTCAACGCCTGGGGGCGCGCATCCTGGGAAATTCCATATTTCATGACTCAACCTCCGCCAGTAACACAGATTTCAATCTGTGAACCTTAATGATGAACTTCACAGACAAAGTCTGCGCCACATGCCAGGATCATGAACGTCAATCGCGCTTAGCTTGTTCCCGGCTGATTTTCTTCACGACGGTAGTCGCCTGATTTTCCGCCGGTCTTCAGCTCGAGCCGTACGTCGCTAATCGTCATTGATTTGTCCAGCGCCTTGCACATGTCATAGATCGTTAACGCGGCCACCGAGACTGCGGTTAGGGCTTCCATCTCAACTCCCGTCTGCGCCCGCGTGGTGACTTCGGCTTCCAGTCGCACGCCCTCGTCGACCAGCTCAGCCCGGACTTCAACGTGCGTCAGGGGTAAGGGATGGCAGAGCGGAATCAGATCGGCAGTTCGTTTAGCGGCCACAATTCCGGCCAGACGAGCCGTCTCTAGCGGGTCGCCCTTGGGCGTGGTTTGATTCCGAATCGCGTCCACGGTGGCGGGCGACATCAGAACGCGCGCTGAGGCGATGGCCCGGCGCGTAGTGATTGGCTTCTCGCTGGTGTCGACCATTTTGGCCCGGCCGTGTTCGTCGATGTGGGTTAGTTCACTCATCCAATCCCCACTGAAAAATCTAAACGCAAAGGAACGCAAAGGTTTTCGCAAAGGGCACAAAGGTTTTTCATAGATTGTTGACTATCCTTCTGATGCCATCTTTCATGTGAAGAACATTGAAATTCAAAAGTAGGGCCAACCGCAAGTCTGACAATCTCAAATACGTTAGAACCTGAGCAAAATGAATCTCAGCCAGGGCTTCGATGGACTTCACCTCAATGATCAATTTACCTTCGACGAGCAGATCAACGCGATACCCGCATTCGAGTTTCACCGACTGATAAACGAGAGGAAGGGGCTTCTGCGCCTCCACTCGTAAGCGCGACTTAATCAATTCATAGTTTAGACATGCCTCGTAAGCCGACTCCAACAATCCTGGACCAAGCGCGGAATGCACTCGCATTGCACAGCCCACAACTGAATGTGAGAGTTCGTTTTCAGTCACCTTGCGTCCCTTTGCGAAAACCTTTGCGTTCCTTTGCGTTTAGATCGCAACGTCCCCCTCATTCAAGACTGCACGAACGATCAACGTATTCCCTCCCAGCAAAACTTCATCCGACGCCAACTCTGCAGTCCATCGTTCCTTTCGTTTGGCCGCCGGCGTTAGACGAGCAATCATGCGAATCAACAACACAATCGGCCAGTAGAGCCAGGCGTTTGATTTGGGCTTATCCCGATACACTCGCACGATTCGAAATCCATACTTTTCGAGGATGTAACGTAGTTCGGAATAGCCGATCGGATTCACGTGCGCCGCGATCTCTTCCCGATTGTCGTATTCAGCGCGCAGCCGCGCGACATGCGCGTGCGTCATGGGCTTGAAATGCGATGTGTAACCGTAGAGTAGCCACTTGAAACGTTCTTCGATATTCAGAATGTTGGGGACGCTTACTATGACCGTTCCACCAGGCCTTAGCACGCGCGCGAACTCTCGAATTGCCTGTTGCGGATTTTCTATGTGCTCCAGGCCTTCGAGGCAAGCTACAAAATCGAATAAGTGGTCCCCAAAGGGCAGTTCGCCATTTAGATCGCCCTGGCGCATGGCAACACCCTCCAGTCGAAAAATCTCCGGGTAGAGATCGCAGCAGCTCACTGAAAATCCCGCGGCAATCAGACGGGCCGCCAGAGCTCCCTCTCCCGCAGGTACATCGAGCAGCGCGCCGCGATCCTCCTTTTCCAGGATCCCGACGACCGTGTCGTGAATGGCTTCATGGGCCAGCGCCGCCGCCGCTGAATTCCTGGGAGACTTTTCGCCGGCAATTTCTGGGCTGGATGGCATTAGGTTAGGAAAACTGTTCCTCTCGTCCGGAAAGCTTGCAGGCCGGCCGTCAAAGCTCGAAAGAATCTACTGATTTGGCCGAGCATAACAGAATAATCCTTCGTCGAAAATCCGCTTGCCGCTTTGCTCTCGTAAAGTTCCTGATTTTCAAGTTCATCAGAGTCTTCCGCCCCGGAGGCATAAAGGTGTTCGAAACAGATAGGGAAGTTCTTGACTGGTATGAGAAACAGCCACGCGCTTTGACTAAAGATTTTGTCGACCGCATTTGCTGGCGCGACGTTTCCAACCACACGCTGAATTCAGAGTTTGTCCCGGTGCTGATTTACATGCGGGACATCGAATATCTTACGGACATGTACTATCGAGAACTGCTGAGAACGCCCACCGGAAAAGATCCAATCATCAGGAAGTTCATGGATCGCTGGAGCGTTGAAGAGAATCAACACGCCGATCTGCTGAATCGTTTTTTAATCGAAGCCGGAATTCCCACCACCGAAACCTGGCGAGCGGACGCCAAAGCCAGAATCCCCCGGCGCTACAAAGCTCAGAGTTATCTGATGAACTCTGCAGTGATCCCCTTCGGTAAATACTTTCACGCTGCCCACATGGTTTGGGGTGCGATTAACGAGATCACAACTTTGCAAGGTTATCGCCGCCTGTCGGAACTGGGACAGCATCCGGTGTTGAAGTCCGTGCTGCACGCAATCGTTCAGGAAGAGTCGCTGCACTCCAGTTTCTATTGGAATGTCGCGCGGGTGAAGCTAAGACAGGCAAAGTTCTCGCGCGACCTGGCGAGATTTATCGTTAGCCGCTTTTGGGCCCCGGTGGGGCAAGGACCCAAGCCCACGAATGAAACTCAATACGTAATCTCGACCTTATTTCATGGCGCGAATGGTTTGGAATTTTTCAATCGCACCGTGGCGAGCAGGATCGCTCGCCTTCCTGGGTTCGCAGGCTTTACGGCTTTGTCGGAACGTGTAGCGCCGATCGTGCAAGCATAGTTCGCCCGTGATTTCATAGCTTAGGGTTTCGGTTGGATCCCGATCTCCGGCGACTTACCTTAAAATGTCGCAGTACTAAACCTTCGGCTCCTTCGGAGCTTAACCCGGCAGACGAACTATCTTGACGCGGTCTCCGGCCTCAATGATCTTCACGCCCGCCGGCACATCGATCAGCGCTGTGGCGCGCGCAAAGGCTACAAAGTCGGATGAACCTCCCCACTTCAAAGGATCAGCAAGCAAGTTTCCCTTCTCGTCTGTGCGCAGGATGGCGGGAAGATAGCTCTCTCGTTCAATTGATCCCTTTAGGTCACGAACAAGTACTGCCGTTTCTGCCTTCAATGCCGGTTCCTGGGTGCCCTGCATGGCACGCAACGCGGTACGAGCGAACAGATTGAATGTGACAGCAACGGAAACAGGATTACCGGGCAGCCCAAACACCAGCGTGTCGCCCAAGCGAGCAAAGACCGTCGGCTTCCCTGGTCGCAGCGCCACGCGCTCGAAGAAAACCTCAGCACCGAGTTCTCTCAAAGCTGCTTTGGTGAAATCGTAGACTCCCATCGAAACTCCGCCTGAGGTCACAAGCATGTCAGCCTCAGCTGCGGCTTCAGCGATCTGCCGTTTTAATTCTTCGGTGTCGTCCACGGCCAGCGGCAGACGCTTGACCGTGGCGCCTGCTAACGCAGCATACGCGGCGATGGTGTAGTTGTTTGAATCGCGAATTTGATCGACGCCGGGCTTCTGATCGACATCGACCAGTTCGCTGCCGGTAGCCATTACGGCCACGCGCGGTCTGCAACGGACCTTAACTTTCGCATAACCGAACGACGCCAGCGTTGCGATCATCGCGGCATTAATTTCCAGTCCTGCGCGCAAGACTGTTTCGCCGGAGTTGATCTCGCTGGCTCGCCGGACGATTGATCGACCACTATCGACGCTCTCTAAAATCTCGACTTGACCGTTGGATTCGCGCGTCAACTCAACCTGCTGCACCGCGTCTGCGCCCACGGGCACCGGCGCACCGGTCATGATCCGCACCGCTTCGCCCGTTTTCATTTCATGATGCCAGCCGCTTCCCGCAGCCGATTCACCAACAACCGCCAGGCGTGCGGGCGTCTCCAGGACATCTTCCGCGCGGACTGCATAGCCATCCATTTGCGCGCGATCAAAGGGCGGGAGATCGGTGTCTGCGACGACGTCTTCGGCGAGCACTCGATTCAATGCGTCGCTTAGCCTGACTGATTCGACTCTTAGTGCGGTCGTATGCTGAAGAACCAATCTGATTGCTTCATTGATGGGAATCATGGCTGAGAGTCTAAAAGCAAAAGCGGTTGCCCTTCAAATTGAAAAAGCAACCGCTCTACAAATGGCGGAGCCGACGGGACTCGAACCCGCGACCTCCGACGTGACAGATTGAATCTCCAGCACAATGAAATCAGCAACTTACCTTTGTTATCAATAATTTACTGCGACAGTGAACGACAGGTAATGACACCAAAAACCGTGTGTCCGCAGTTTTTGGTGACACAATTAGTGGCACACGCGTCAATGACCAATCATCAAATCGAGTTAGAAATGCTTCAAGCCGATCAACGCTAAGCGATTCCTCAACGGTGAGAGCCTCAACGCCAAGCGAATGGGTTCAACCCGCCAATCGGCAACGCGGTGTCCGACAGCTGCAGCAACTAAAACAAGGGCATTCGTCTTGTCTCATCCATGATTAAAAGCGCCTCCCATAGCAGCCTTTTGGGTGGTGAACACAAACGCGCCGAGCTTCGCTACCCGGTTCCTTGATTTATCATCAGCCAACCTTCTCTCTGCGACCGAGCGCGACCGCGCGCTGGAATGCTGCCCATACGGCTTTCGAGAACACCGTGCGCAAGCCGCCTTTTTCCATCTCGTAAATCGCTGCGGCGGAAGTGCCGCCCGGAGAGGTGACCATGTTGCGCAGCTCGGCGGGGTGCTTATGTGATTCTTTCGCGAAGAGCACCGAGCCCAACATGGTTTGCAGCACCAACTCCTGCGCGATATGTCTCGAGAATCCCATGTGCACACCGGCATCAATCAGCGCTTCCATCACGAGAAAAATGTAAGTTGGGCCGGTGGCGCTTAGAGCCGTGGCCATGTCGATCATTCTTTCCCTCTCGACGTACATCTCTTGACCCAGCGCGCCGAGCAGCGCGCGAACCTGCGCCAATTGCGCGTCGCCAACTTCGGGCGTCGCGGTCCAGGCGGTTATTCCCTGACCGATCTGCGCGGGAGTATTGGGCATTGCTCGAACTAGCAAAGGATGCGACAGCTCGCTGGCAAGCATCTCGATCGCCGCGCCCGCAACGATTGAAAGCACAAGCTGCTCGTCCTGTAACTGTCCTCGCAGCTCATTGAAGATTGTGCTCAGCCGCTGCGGTTTCACGGCGAGTATCACGATCGAACTCTTTCGAGCAGGTCCATCGCTCGCTGTCGTGGGACCGGATTTGGCAGCCTGTGCGTTGCTCTCAACGACACCAATACCGTATTTCCTTTGTAGTTCCTCGCGCCGCGCCGGGCGCGGATGGCTGCCGATTATTTGGGCAGACGTTACCAGCTCGCGCCTAAGCAGGCCGCCGATGATCGCCTCAGCCATTACACCGCAACCAATAAAGGACAAAGATGTGTCTTGCAGAGAGTTCATAAGGACAAAGATGTGTCTTGCAGAGAGTTCATAAGGTTTTAGAGTTGAGACTTGGTATAGGCTCAGCTTACGTGCGCCAGGTCTCATTAGCACCGTCGCTTTAGCGCGGTGAATTTAGTGCCCAATCAGTCAGAGTGTGTGTCAGAAGCCCGCGTGTAAGCAAGGCGACGATCGAGACGGTCGCCTATCGGCATCAACACAAGGGTACTCGCCAGTTTTCTTGAAGAGGGATGCTTGCGAGTGTTGCCCTCCCTCACAGTCGGGCTTCCGATACACCCTCGTCACCACTTGGCTAAAGCCAAGTGCTAATGAGAAAGACCGCCAAAGACCGGACTGCACTAGTACCCCGTCTTTGTTCACGTACCCATCACAATCTCTTTATTTGTCGCCCCAAATCATCGACGTCAAGCACCCGCACGGTGCTGTCGATCCCGTGTTTGTGAAAGCATTCTAGGATTGCCATACCAAGTTCATCGAAATGATCCTGGGCCAGCGCGAGTACGCTCGGACCAGCGCCACTCAGTGCGAGTCCGAGCAGTCCCGGACGGCGCGGGGTTGCCAACGCATCCGCAAGACCAGGGACTAATGACTCTCGTCGTTCCTGGTGCAAGCGATCTAGCATCGCTTCCCACAAGAGATCGTAACGATGTTCTTCGAGAGCCGCGGTGAACAACGCCGCACGCTGAAGATTGTGCACCGCATCGGCATGACTGACGAGCGGTGACAGCACCGCTCTCGCCTGTGCAGTTTCCAGGGTGGCGTGGGGAGAAACAACAATTACTTTGATATCGCTGGGCCAGTACTTCCGGACGGCGATCACGCTTCCATCTTGTCCCGTGCAGGTGACCACCAAACCTCCGAGCAAGCTGGCCGCGACATTATCGGAATGCCCTTCCAGCTCCGTCGCGTAACGAAGAACCAGATCGTTTGAAAGCTCGCGGTCGCAGAGCGCCGCGCATAGCGTAATGCCGGCGATGATCGCCGCGGCACTGCTTCCCAGACCGCTACAAAGTGGAATCTCGTTCTCGGCGTCGATAGATATGGGAGGCACAGTCAGTCCTTGTTTCTCGGCGGCAAAGCTCATGGCGCGGAAGATTAAATTATCAGCCGTAGGAGGAAGGGTTGTGCCATAGCCCTCACCGCGACTGCGCATGCGACACGGTTGGAGAGATTGCGGGTCGACTGTGACGCGGACGGTTAAATAGAGTTGCAGGGCAAGACCAAAGCAGTCAAAACCCGCGCCGAGGTTGCCGGCGGAAGCAGGCACGCGCACCTCTACCGCAGACCCGCAGAGATTTGTGGGGCGTGGTCTGTCCTCGACTGCAATGCCAGCTTCGTCTGTCATGCGCTCAGTCGAAGCTCCTATCTTCTATGGTTCTCGTCATGAGATTCCAGATGTTGGAGGATGGCCGCCCGGGTCGCTTTTACTCGGACAGGCGGGTTACTGAATGTGCCGGCGATGTGACGCTCTTCTTTCGATCTGTTTGAGGCGCGGTCGTGAGTATAAAGGCTGTCCTGATGGTATTTGATTACGTAGTCAGTGTCTTTCAAAAGATGTCCGGTCAAGACGGCGACAACTTTCTCATCCGGATCAATCACACCATCGTTGACCAGCCGCTTGATACCCGCGACTGTCGTTGCCGAAGCCGGTTCGCATCCGATGCCGTCGCGCCCGATGATCGCTTTCGCATCCGCGATCTCCCGCTCGCTAACGCTCGATACCCGCCCGCCCGTCTGCGTCACCACGCGCAGAGCTTTCTTCCACGACACCGGCGCACCGATCTTGATCGCCGTCGCAAGGGTTTGCGGGTGCTTTACAGGGATAAGAGTCTCGGATAAGTCGTCCGCTGTTGAATCCTGTTCACGACGAGTAAACAGTTCGGCGAAAGGTGCCGCGCCCTCGGCTTGAATCACATGCAACCGAGGCAGACGATCAACGACACCGAGCTCAAATAACTCCTTGAAACCTTTACCGAATGCCGCGCTGTTGCCAAGATTGCCACCGGGTACTATGACATCATCAGGAACCTGCCACGCGCACTGCTGCAAGAGTTCGGCGGCGACGGTTTTTTGGCCTTCGATGCGAAAGGGATTGATCGAATTTACCAGATAGATCGATTCGTCTTCAGCAAGTTCCCGAATAATGCGCATCGCATCATCGAAATTGCCATCGATCTCCAGGACTACTCCCCCGTAATCCAGACTCTGGGCCAACTTTGCGTGACTGACCTGTCCGCGCGGCACGAGGATCGCGCATTTGAGCCCGGCCCGCGCAGCATAGGCGGCCAGACTCGCCGCCGTGTTTCCAGTGCTGGCGCACACGACTGTGCGGGCGCCGAGGATGCGCGCCTGCGTGACGGCGGTTGTCATTCCCGTGTCTTTGAAAGAGCCGGTCGGATTGCAGCCCTGATGTTTGAGCTTCAGCCGATTTAGACCGCAGTAGCGGGCCGCGCGCGGAGCGTCGTAGAGTGGAGTGTTGCCCTCGGCAAGAGAAACAATCGGTGCGGCGTCTGAGAACGGCAGTAACTCACGATATCGCCAAACGCCGCTACAATCTCTCTCGTCTGGGGAAGCGAGCCGTGATTGCCACAGGCGGCGGAGCGCTTCTGCATCAGCGGTGAGATTCGACTCGTTCTCAATCTCGAGTAACCCACCGCAACGCGGACACACGTAAAGCTGCTCGTTGAGCCCGTACCGCGCCCCACAATCCGGCTCGATGCAACGCTGCAAGGCAAGGTCAATAGTAACTGCAGTCATACAATCTGAGGGACCCAGGCACTGCCACGCACGCTCTCCTCTGATTCGAAGCGTGAAGAGCGCAGATGCAGATTGAATTCGTCATGAACGGCGGCCACCGCTTCCCGCGTGGCTGTCGCTTCCACCACAAACGAGACGTTGTACTCTGACGATCCTTGCGCGATCGCAATAATGTTTATCCCTCTTCTCCCCAGAGCACTGAATGTGCGACCGGCAATACCCGGAGTACCGCGCATCCTATCACCGACCACCGCGACGATGGCAATCTTGGAGTTTACGGTGATGTGCTCGACGTCATGATGAACAAGATCGGAAGCAAACGCATTGTGCAAAGCTTTCAAGGTGCGCGTGGCGTCCGCTGAATCAACAACGAAGCAGATATCGTTCTCAGACGAAGACTGCGAAATCAGAAGCACATTGGCGCGCACACTTGCCACAGCTTGAAAAGTCTTGGCCGCGACGCCAATCACCCCAACGATACCGCGTCCACCGACCGTGATGAGGCTGACGTTGGCAATCGCCGTGATTCCTCTGACACCATTATTTGTCGGGCGCCCTGTCTGCGTGATTTTGGTTCCCGGGGTCTCAGGCGCAAAGGTGTTGCGGATCCAAACTGGAATTCCTGCTTCGGCGACCGGCCGCAGCGTTTTGGGATGGAGCACCTTCGCACCAAAGAAAGCCAACTCTGCCGCTTCATTGTAAGAGATTTCGCGCAGCAAGCGAGCTTCGGGCACCAGCCGTGGATCGGTTGACAATACGCCATCCACGTCAGTCCAGATGATAATTTCATCGGCATCGAGCGCAGCGCCGAGAACTGTTGCGGAATAATCTGAGCCGCCGCGCCCCAGGGTGGTCAACGCTCCTTCCGCAGTAGCGCCGATGAAGCCAGTGACAACCGGCGTGATCCCTTCGTCAAGTAATGGCCTGAGTCGAGCCGTGGCGCGCTCGCGCACTTGTTCCATTAAAGGCTCCGCCTGTCCATAGTCGTCATCAGTGATAATCACCTCAGTTGCTTCGATGGCTCCGCTTTGCACACCCAGCTCGTTTAGAGCGCCGGCCATCAAGCGGGCTGAGAGCCGTTCGCCAATGCTTGAAACTACTGCCAGCGTTCGCGGCGTCAATTCGCGCAATAGTGTTATCCCGCGGCAAAGGCTCGTCACCTCGCCAACGATTTGCTCCACCTCGCGGGCAAGCTGGGAACGGCTTGCCTCGTCCTTAATCAAAGCGGTAACCGCGGCTCTATGTTGATTGCGTAAGGCTGCGGCTATCTCTCTGGATTCCGTCTCGTCTCCATTCACCGATTGTTGAGCCGCCCGAACAAGTTGGTTCGTCACGCCACTCATCGCCGACACAACTACCAGCACCGCGCCTTCGACGGAGGCCTTCGCGACTATCTCGGCTGCGCGTCTGATGCATTCCGCATCACCGACGGACGTGCCGCCGAATTTCATCACTCGCAATTTGTTTCTCATGACCTCAAACGCTGTTCGCCAATGCCTGAATTCTGACTTCCGATTCCTGACTTGTGACTTCTATATTTGGTGGCGTTCCTTCCTTCATCAGCTTGTACTCAACCGAGTCGACCAGCGCCCGCCAACTTGCCTCGACGATATTCGCCGACACGCCGACCGTACCCCACTGCGTCCGACCATCGCTTGAGGTAATCAGCACGCGCACCAGACTAGCAGTGCCCGACAGGGCGCCGGAGATCACGCGCACCTTGTAATCAACCAGATACACTTCGGCCAGCGACGGATAGAATTTCTCCAGCGCGCATCGCAGCGCCTGATCCAGCGCATGAACGGGACCATTGCCGCTCGATGCAGTATGCTCCACCCGATCTCCAACCTTGATCTTGACGGTCGCCTCGCTCATCGGCATCAGGGCCCCTCGATGTTCGTCGATGACGCGAAATCCCAGTAATTCGAAATAGGGCGCCGGCGCACTGCGCAGCTTGTGCACGAGCAGTTCGAAACTTGCTTCGGCAGCTTCAAATTCAAACCCGTCGTGCTCGAGCTGTTTCAGTTCTTCGAGCACGCGTTGATCTTCGTCCAGTTCCATTCCCAACTCACGAGCTTTGGCCAGCAGATTCGCTCGGCCTGAAAGGTCGGAAACCAGCACTCGCCGCCGATTGCCGACACGCTCCGGCTCGATGTGTTCGTAAGTTTTCGGATTACGTTCAACCGCAGAGACGTGGACGCCGCCCTTATGCGCAAAGGCACTATCGCCGATGAAAGCTGCTCGTGAATGAAGCGAAAGATTGGCAATCTGGCTGACGAAGCTTGCAGTGGCGCGCAACTTCTTCAAACGCTCATCTCCGATCGTCTTGTGCCCCAGCTTCAATTCCAGGTTGGGAATGATCGAACAAAGGTTGGCATTGCCGCAACGCTCGCCATAACCGTTAATAGTTCCCTGCACGTGGGTCGCGCCGGCAGAAACTGCGGCGAGCGTATTGGCCACGGCCAGCTCTCCATCGTTGTGGCAGTGGATGCCGATCGGCACTTTGATCTCATCGATCACTGCCCTGGTGATACGCGCGACATCATTGGGAAGGCTGCCTCCATTCGTGTCGCAAAGCACGATCCGGTGAGGATTACCTGCCGCCGCCGCTCTGAGCGTCGTCAGGGCATACTCGGGATTCGCAGCGTACCCGTCAAAAAAATGCTCCGCGTCATAAATCACAAAGGGCACCCGCGCAGAAAGATAACGTACTGTATCCTCGATAATCTCCAGATTCTCTTCACAGCTTATTCGCAAGGCGTCAGTTACGTGGAGGATCCATGATTTACCGAAGACAGTAACTACGGGCGTGTCCGCCTGGAGCAACGACTGAATACTTTGGTCCTGCGAGCAAGATAGATTTTGCCGGCGCGTCGCCCCGAAGGCAGCGATCGCCGAGTGCTTCAGTCTAAGAGTGCGCACCCTCTCGAAGAACGCCACATCGCGAGGATTTGAGCCGGGCCACCCGCCCTCGATAATATCCACGCCGAGTGCATCCAGTTCTTCAGCGACACGGCATTTGTCCGTCACCGAAAAACTGATGCCTTCGCCCTGGGTTCCGTCACGTAAAGTGGTGTCGTAGATTTCGATTCGATTAGTCATGGATTCTTAGCTTTACCTTGAGCGACGAAGGAAACGGCCGGCAGTCTCTCGTTCCTTTATCGCTCCGTCGTCGCCCGCCAGGTTTCTGTGCCGGAAAGATTGTTCGCCATTGCTGTAAGGGGCAACGACATGGCCGTCACCGAAAAGTTTGTACTTGTAAGTTGTCAGACCCTCGAGACCAACTGGTCCACGCGCGTGCAGCTTGCCGGTGCTGATTCCCAGCTCCGCGCCGAGACCATAACGAAAGCCATCAGCAAAGCGCGTCGAGGCATTCTGATAGACCCCTGCGGCATCGACTCTGGTCATGAAATGCGACGCTGTGTCGCAGTCTTCTGTGACGATCGCCTCCGTATGGCCTGAACCGTACCGATCGATATGCGCCAGCGCTTCCTCTGTGCTCGAAACGATCTTGATGGAGATGATGAGATCCGAATACTCGGTAGCCCAATCCTCATCGCTGACGCCGGTAATGTCGCGTGCCTGGGCCAACGCCACGGTCCGCGGGCAGCCGCGCACCTCGACGCCCTCGGTCCTGAAGCACGCGATCATCTCTGGTAAGAAACGCTCGGCAATTTGCTCGTGAACAAGCAAGGTTTCCATCGCATTGCATGCGGCCGCGTATTGCACCTTCGAATCGAGGGCGACAGCGAGCGCCTTGCGCAAATCCGCCATGCGGTCGACGTAGACATGACATATTCCCTGGCCATGGCCAAGTACCGGAACGCGACTGTGCTCGGCGATGTAGCGCACAAACCGCTGCGACCCCCGCGGAATGATCAAATCGATCTCCTGATCAAGCGTCAGCATCTGTGCTACATCATCGCGAGTGCGCAGCAGGTTAATCGCAGTGGGCGGAATGTCCAGAAAGTCGCTGACCGCGTCACGCCAAATAGTTACCAGCGCATGATTGGTATGCGCAGCTTCGGCGCCGCCTTTGAGGATCATGGCGTTGCCCGACTTGAGGGCAAGCGCAGCTACCTGCGGCACAATTTCCGGGCGGGCCTCAAAGATGATGCCGATCACACCGATCGGACAGGACTCCTTATATAGGGTCAAACCATCGTCCAGCTCAGTCGCGGCGAGCTGCCGCCCCAGAGGATCCGGCAACCGAGCCACCTCAAGCACACAACGCGACATCGCCGCAATGGTTTGCTCGTTGATCTGTAACCGCTGGAACAGGGCCGGCGACATTTGTCCTGATTCGGCCGCGCGGGCGGTGTCATGGCAGTCGCGCTGATTGGCAACCAGGATTTCCAACTTGCGTTGCTCAATCGCATAGGCCGCGGCCTTCAAAGCAGCGTCGCGGCGATCTCCAGGCAGCAACGCAAGGAGGCGCGCGGCCGCCCTGGCCCGCCGAGCTATTTCTTGAACGCAAGTATCGCTTGCCGTTAGCTTGGATTCGCTACCCATAAGATCCGAACCTTTGCAGCGTTACTCAGCGTTGGGCCGGCATCCCGTGAAACCGGAGAGGTCTCCCAGAATGACGATGTTGTCACGCGTCACCAGCACGCTCCTGTTGTGCGAGCTCTCTGGTCGATTCGTCGATCGTGCGTTAATTTGGACAGCCGCTTCCTCGCTGGCGCAGTTCGCGATTCCGCGCGCGAATTCGCGACCCTCAGGGCCCGCGATACTGACAACGTCGAGCGAATCAAAATCGCCCTCAACACGAACGACGCCGGCCGCCAACAGACTGCCTTTGCGACCCAGGATGGCATCGCGCGCACCGCCATTTACTATTACGCGTCCGCGCACATTGGCTGCATAAGCGATCCATCGTCTCTTGCCGTGCACGCGCGATGATGAAACGAAGGCAGTGCCGACCTGCCGGCCTGCGAAGATGCCATCGAGCGTACCGGGCATCGCGCCGTTCGCGATTACTGCGACTCCGCCGGCGCGCATAGCGATCTGCGCTGCATCTACTTTGCTCAACATGCCGCCCCGGCCGCCGGCCGATGGTCCAGCCGCCGCTGCCCTTAACTCGGCGCTAATCTTCTCGACGAGCGGGATCACTTCCGCCCGTTCGTCCAACGCGTGAGCAGACGACTCAATTTTTGTCTCGCAAAACTTCAGGCCGTCCACATCCGTTAACAAAATGATCGCGTCGGCCTCCAGCTTACTCATCAGGAGTGCGGCCAACCGATCGTTGTCGCCGAAGATTCGCTCTGCACTGTCACTCAGATACTCTAGTTCGGCGGTTGAGACGGTGTCGTTCTCGTTGACAATGGGCAGTACACCGAACTTGAGAAGTTTCTCCATCGTGCTGCGCAAATTTCGATAGCTGCGTCGATCGGCAAAATCTTTTTCGGACAACAGAACTTGCGCGATCTCTACGTCAAGAGCGCTGAACAATCGCTCGTATGCATTCATCAATAAGTTCTGGCCGACGGCCGCGCACGCCTGCCGGACAACCAGATCGCTTAGACGAGATAGTGGCAAATTCAGTTGTCCAGCCCCAAGACCTACTGCGCCGGAAGAGACCAGCACGACCTGGCGCCCGGCACCTTTGAGCGCGGCAATCGAGCGCACGATTGGTTGAAGTTGTTTGGTGCATACCTGACCTTCGGGCCCGGTCACTACGCTCGTGCCCAGCTTGATCACCACCCGATGGGCTGCGCGCAGCCGTTCAGACGCGGCGTTTTCCTGTGCCCCCGCTTTCATTGATAACTGATCTCCAAGCGCTGAGAAGCAACCTGATGGAGCCAGCCCGTGTATCTCTGGTCGCGGCCCGACGTGGCAGAAAAGAAGACCTCCTGAATCCGCTCGGTAACCGGTCCGCGGTGACCGTCACCGATCGTCACGCCGTCAACTTCACGGATTGGCGTCACCTCAGCCGCTGTTCCCGTAAAGAACGCTTCGTCGGCATTGAGCATATCGTCGAGCCGCAGCGCTCCTGTTTCTACTCGATAGCCAAGGTCGCGCGCGATCTGCATTACCACTTCACGAGTGATGCCGAGGAGGATTGAGTGCCGTTCGTCATTGGTCACCAATTGCCCATCGCGCACAATAAAAAGATTCTCACCTGATCCTTCGGCGATATGACCGTCCGTATCCAGCAGCAAGGCTTCATCAAAACCGCGACTGACCGCGTCGCGCACTGCGAGTATCGAGTTGAGATATTGACCACACGCTTTGGCGGTCGTGGGCATCATCTGCGAGTGAAACTTGAGCCAGGGAGAAACGGTAACGCGCACGCCCTTTTCTAAACTCTCCGCGCCGAGATAAGCGGCCCAGGGCCAGGTGAGAATCACGACTTCAACCGGGCATTTGGCTGGATGGACTCCGAGAGTGCTGCTTCCGTAGTAACACAACGGCCTCACATAGCAACTGCTGAATTCGTTTCGCTCGACCACCTCGCAGATTGCCTCTTCAAGTTCTATTCGTTGATAAGGAATCTCGAGTCCGTACACACTAGCCGAGTTGTAAAGCCGTTCGAGGTGGGCATCGAGCCTGAAGACTGCCGGGCCGTCAACAGTCTCGTAACAACGCATGCCTTCGAAGACGCCGCTACCGTAGTGCAGCGCATGCGCGGAAACATGCGTATTGGCTTCCCCCCAGGGAATAATGTCGCCGTTCCGCCATACCCATCGGGTCTGTTCAAATGCCACCGCTTCACTCCATCTAATCAATGATTGTGGCACGCGCATCCTACGCGTGATTTCACGGGCGCCCGTGCCACCTTTGCAAGCTGAATCATTATCCGGATTAAACCGCCCAGAGCGACTGGTCGGGATCGTAATGAAGAGGCCGGTCTTCACCACTAATCCAGTCGGGCCGCGTAGGCGCACAAATGTCGAGCGCCAGCGTATCCTCGAGGGCTTCTGATGAGTGCTCAACTCCCGCCGGTATACAAAGCATCTGGTTGGCTGAGAGGGTTACATCGCGGCCCGGAAGTTGAAAGCGCCAGGCGCCGCTCAACACGATGATCACTTCTTCGCTGTCGTGTTGGTGCGGCAAGGTTACTGCGCCTTCCTTTACCTCGATTCTGGCGACGGCAATGCTCTTGCCCGCAACTACTTTCCTGAGATAAAGATCCGTTAGCTCCTCCGGTTTCATTCTGTCCCAATCGTAAAAACCCATTTGTTCCTCCGCTAATTCCGTGTTCTACGTAGCGCTCTCTTTCTTCCGCGCGTGCGAGCAAGCGCTTGGAGCCTGTCGTTTCTAACTCCAGGCTTCTCCTTTTCGGCGGTCTGTCCGACAACTGTTATCAAGCAAGCCTCAAATACTCAAACGGCCATCAACTTTTCGTTGATGGCCTGATTAACCACACTCAAGATTGTCAACGGGCCATCATGTGGGGCACTTCGTTGTGATAATCGACGGAAGAATAACGACACGCACGGAAGTCGTTGCTGACGACACGTGCGGGTACTGAGTGGCCTCTAGCCTTCTTGAATAAGTTGCTAAAGTCATTCAATACTTACGCCGGCTGGTGAATAGCACCCTCAGCCTCCGCCTTTCTCCCTTCACCCGGCTAATCTACAGCTTTGTCAGCGGATTGTATAATTGATTTTTCTTAGCACTCTATAAATCCGAATAACATCAGCAGGAAGGCTTGTTTGTCATCTTGTTCAAGAGGAGAGGAGACCGTAGACCTCAGCTCGACAGCCCCGGGTCTCCTCTCTCTTGAACTGGCACCGACTTCAGATATCGTAATACATGCCGAATTCCAGCGGATGCGGACGCAGTCTGAGCGGCTGAATCTCCCGCTCGCGTTTGTAATTGATCCAGCGCTCGATCAGTTGCGGGGTGAAGACATCTCCTCGCAGTAAGAACTCATGATCCTCCTCCAAGGCTTGCAATGATTCGTCGAGGGAACCCGGCAGACTTGGGACTTCCTTCAACTGTTCAGGTGATAGGTCATAAATGTCTTTGTCGAGTGGTTGGCCTGGATCGATCCGGTTTTGAATGCCATCCAATCCCGCAAGCAGCATAGCCGAAAAGGCCAGATACGGATTACACGACGGATCGGGCGGCCGAAACTCCAGACGTTTGAGTTTCGGATTCGTTGAGAACATCGGAATGCGAATGGCAGCCGAGCGGTTGCGCGCCGAATAGGCCAGGTTGACCGGAGCTTCGAATCCGGGAACCAGGCGCTTATAGCTGTTTGTGGTCGGCGCGGCAAGAGCCACGATGGCCGGCGCATGCTTGAGCAGACCACCGATGTAGAACAACGCCATCTCTGATAGTCCGGCATAACCATCGCCCGCGAAGAGCGGCTTGTCTGCTTTCCATAAAGATTGGTGGCAGTGCATGCCTGAACCGTTATCACCGTAAAGCGGCTTGGGCATGAACGTCGCACTCTTGCCATGGCGCTGCGCGACGTTGCGCACCGTGTACTTGAACAATTGTAGATTGTCGGCAGTGCCCAGCAACGTTGAGTAACGAAAATCGATCTCGCACTGACCAGCGGTGGCCACTTCATGGTGGTGGCACTCGACGTCAATGCCGCCCTTCTTCAACTCGTTAGCTACCTCGCTGCGAAAGTCTACCAGCGAGTCGAGCGGCGGCAGAGGCACATAGCCTTCCTTGTTACGAATGTGATACCCGAGATTAGGCGCACCGCCTTGAGCGTTCGTGTTCCAGATCGCTTCGGGACTGTCGATCGAAAACCCGGCCGCCTGTCCTTCATTTTGAAAACGCACATCGCTGAACACAAAAAACTCGGCTTCCGGACCAAAGTTGACCGTGTCGGCGAGCCCCGTGGATTTCAGATAACTCTCGGCGCGACGCGCGATGCCGCGCGGATCCAGCCAGTAGCCTACCTTCGTGATCGGATCAACCACATCGGCAATCAGGCAAAGCGTCGTTTCACTCATGAAGGGATCGATCCAGTAACGGTTCGCATCAGGAACCAGCAGCATGTCGGACTCGTGAATCGAGGCCCAGCCGCGCAAGCTCGATCCATCAAAGCCGAATCCTTCCTCAAAAGACTTTTCTGAGAGTTCCCCGATTGGAAACGTCAGGTGATGCCAAGCCCCAACCAGATCCGTGAAACGAACATTTACGTAGGCTGCTTTTTCATCGGCCGCAAACTTCAGAGCCTCTTTAACACTCATAATGATTCATCCTTTTTTTGGTGATAAGAAATTAGATAAACGACAAGGGCACGGCAGACCTTGCTCATCACAAAGCCATGGGCGATTGCCGAAGACCGAGAAACGATCGTCGGCAATCGACCACGGCAGCACCCGGGGTGACGCTATGGCAACTTAAGACCTCACTTCTTTGGCTGGGCCCAATAACTCCAGTTGTGTGCAGAACGAACAATCTGGTACGTAACCGCCTGCGGTAGCAATCGGTTCAAGCTCGTAAAAATCACCCCGTCATATACTGCGACCGGCTCCGTATCGGAACTCGTTTCGTCGACTTTCTGGGCACGGCCCACTTCTTTGATTTCCGTCCGCGCCGCTTTCATCAAACACAGCAGTAGTTCTCGCGCGATGCAAAGACCCCGCACCGCACTTTGAGCCTTGCCTGAATTGAAACGGGCTACCCGTTAGAAGGTGATGCCGTAGTAGATGAACAGCGCGTTGTTCTTACGGCCGGAATTGCCGATGCTGTAGCCCGCATATACCGCACTCGTTTTCGACGCCGTAAAGGCAAAACCTGGCGTTACGTAGCCGAAACGATTCTTGCCGCTGAGCCAATCCATCACGAAGCTCACTCTCCTAGCGAGTGGCTGCTCGTAACCCGCGATGGCGCCGCCGTTGGTGCCATTTCCGCTGGCACGGGCAACCAGTCCATACCCGCCACCCGTGAGGCGCGGCCCATAGTTGCCTTTGAACTTCTTACTGACGACGCTGTACAGCAAACCAAAAGTGTCCACTCCGGCGCGATGAGCGATGGGGGTGTAAAGAATCCCGCCCGCCGACGCCGAGATGCCTGTCTTTTCGTTGCTGTAGAACTGGTACTTGATGTTCGGCTGCAGCTCGACTGGCTGGCCGGGTACCAACGCCTTCGTAAAGGCCACGTTCGTCCCGATCTCAATATGCTTTCCCAGCCCGTAAACAATGCGCGGAACGTAGGTCTGAAATCCGCCATCCTTGTAAGACTCGAAGTGACTAATGAAATCGAACTCCACATAAGTCTTCTTCTTCGATACGACATCAGTCGATGGAATATTGAAGAGAGTTGATTGTGCAGTGACGATGTGGCTACTCAGCATGATCGTGAAAAGAACGCCAAGCGCTCCTCCGATTGATTTAGCTTTGAGCATGTTGTATGTTGCTCCATATCGTCTCCCAGGGGACGATGTTAGTGGCTCATCCGTCTCGCGCCCTTTCAAAGCCAGGACAGGTGGGCCATGTTTTTATCCCTCAACCATCGCGCAGACCGTGCGATCTGATCGCAATGCTCGACCTTCGATGAACTGAGACGAAAACTGATCGCTCAGCTAGAATCTGCTGGCAATTCGCTTTCACAAATATCGTGCCAACGGCAATTCAGAAGTGCCCCCGCCGGGATACGTCTCTAGTTTTGAATGCTTTAGAAACCAAAAGAGCCGGACCTCGACGTCAAAGCCGTCGCTTGGCAGACCGCACTTGTGTTGCATTCGGAATAATGAAGGACAAAATTGTCGCCCCATGTCGATTGGTTGGCGAAGAGACCAAGCAGTCGCAGAGATCAAATATGATTTGATTCAGAGAGCCCAGGCTTTAAGGGCGCAACGTGAATCAAGATCAGTCTTCGAGGTGAATTTGAGTAATGCGAAATGGACTAATGAGGCAAGCACCGGGTTATCGACACGAAGAACGGCTGTGATCAACCTACACTTTTGCGGGCATTCGAAGCGCGAGCCGACAAAACTGTGGCGGGGCTGAGGTAGAATTGGTCAATCGTACGACTTAGCTACCAGAAATTCGCGGACCTGTCGTCAACTGGAAACCGGGTCTTGAGTTGACGCAACGGTATATTGATTGCTAGTCAAAGCAAGGCATTGCCATTTCGCCAATTCATTTCTGTGTCGTCGACGACGATCGCAATCGCGTGAGCAACGAGTCGAGCGAGGATAAGAAACATCCGGAGTTTCGTCCTCGAGAGTTATGCGAACCCACCAAGACAAGGTTCTCGCACACGCTGCGGCCCGCCTCGCCGGTGTTGAGCAAGCTTCAGATCCAGTCGACATTGCCCGGGAATTCCGGCGCTTTCTCAAAATCGAGGACCAGCGGTTGAGAATAGCGGATCGCTGCGGCGCTTCTGGTCGCTGGATCGCCCACGCCCGTAGCTCGGTGCTCGACCTCATTGTCGAGCGCACCTTTAGCGTCGCAAATAACTTGGCGGTGGCCAGCGGGGTTTCTGATAAGGCGGACAATACCTGGTCAATCATCGCTCTCGGTGGGTACGGCCGTAGAGAACTGGCGCCGTTTTCCGATCTGGATCTGCTATTTCTATACACCGACCGGGGCTCAGGTCGCCCGCGCCAGTTGGTTGAGCGCATCCTGCCTCTGCTCTGGGATTCGGGACTTGTTGTCGGGCACAGTTTCCGCACGGTGAAGGAATGCATATCGGCAGCTCGTAGCGATCCTCACCTGCAAACCGCACTTACCAGCAGGCGGCTATTGACAGGCAATAAGCCTCTTTTCGACTCCCTGTCCGCGGCGCTGGAACGAGAGCGCCGCAAGCGAATTGGGACCCACATCGCCGCCGTGCAAAAGGAACGCGACGAGCGTTATGGCAAGTTCGGCGATGCCGTGTGCCTGCAGGAACCTAATCTGAAAGAGAGCGCGGGCGGTATCCGGGACTTCCATACTGCGCTCTGGGTGGCAAACGCAAGATATGGTTGCAGGTCGCTCGCAGACTTAAGGGAGCATGACCTTATTTCGGAACAGGAAGAAAGGGTTGCGGAACGAGCTTACGATTTCCTGCTGCGCGTCCGCTATCACACGCACCTGCTCACAGGCCGCAAAGTCGAGCACATCTCGCTTGAACTGCAACCGGCACTGGCCGCTGAGTTCGGGTACGTATCAGATTCCCGCCTGCTCGCATCCGAGAAGTTCATGCGCGATTACTACCGCCGCGCCCAGGACATCTACCGATTCGGCGAATCTGTGCTCGCGCGAGCGAGCAAAAAGGATAAGAGTGCTTCGGGCTGGTTCGGAAGGCCGCGCTCAGTGTTTCTGGGCGAGCCGTTCTCGATTAGAGATGGAAAGCTACAGTTGGAAAGTGACGCACAGTTCTTTGCAAAGAGCCCGTTACGAATGTTTGATGCTTTTGCTCTTGCGCAAGCGGCGAACGTTCCTTTCAGTCATGGCATGCACGAAGCGATGCGTCATAGCCTGGCCGCAGTTAACCGCGACTTCCGCGGCTCAGTCGAAGCCGCTAATTCGTTTCTCAAGCTGCTCCGCCGGCGTAGTCGCGTGGGACATGTCCTGCGGCTAATGCATGAAGTCGGGTTTCTGGGCCGTTACCTGCCGGAGTTTGGCCGGATCACTATGTTGATCCAGCACGATCTCTATCATCACTATACGATTGACGAACATACGCTAAAAGTCGTCGAGGCGCTCGATGAATTAGATCGTGGCGAAGACAGCCGCCACGCGCATTTGCGCGCCGTCTTCGATGAAGTCGAAGATCCGGCACTGCTCTATCTCTCGCTGCTGCTTCACGACATTGGCAAAGGCCAGGGCAGTGGACACGTGGCCCGTGGCGCTCAGATCGCCGAGGGTATTTGCCGGCGATTACAACTCGATGCGAAGGACGCCGCCAAGGTAGTGCTGATAGTAAAGCACCATATCACGATGGCTCACATCTCCCAGCGTCGCGATTTGACTGAGCCTCATGTCGCAGACCAATTCGCCACGCAGATGAAAACCTTGGACGCCCTGAACATGCTGGTATTGCTAAGTTATTCGGACATGAAAGGCGTTGGTCCGGGCGTTTGGAGCGAGTGGAAAGGCAATCTTTTGTGGGATCTCTATGAGCGCGCCCGCCTGCACATGGCCGGCAGTGAGGCGCCCCTGCATGGACTCGCCAGGCTTGCCCAACTTAGAGAAAAGATTATGACCTCCCTCGCAGGTCATTTGAAGCTGAGCGACGTGGACCGCCATCTCGGGCTGCTCCCGGATCGCTACATCCGCACCGCCAGTCCTGAGGCGGTTGCCATCCATCTCCGTTTAATTGAAGGGCTCGAATCAGACGCGTTGAGATGGCAGTGGGTGCAACACAGTCGCACGATCACTGAGCTGACAGTCTGCACCCGCGATCGTCACGGTCTCTTTGCCGATATTGCCGGGACCCTAACCGCGCAGGGCATTGAAATCTTGAGCGCTGAAATCAACACCCGCGAGGACGGTGTGGCTATCGACGTTTTCATGTTGCGCACAGCGGCAACTCATCAGACCATCGAGGAGCGCAGGTGGAATACCATCGAACGCGCCTTGCGCGCGGCAATCAAAGGTGAAAGCGACGTGGCCGCGCTCGTCGAGAAATGGCAGACGCAGCATGCCCCTCGTCGCCGCGTCAGAGTTCCAAACGGGCGCCGGCAAGCATTACCAACTGTTGTTTGTGACAACAAAGCGGCCCAGTCTGCCACAGTCTTTGAGGTTCGCGCTGCGGATGAAGCAGGATTGGCCTACAAGATTGCCAGCGCGGCGACAGCACTGGGTTTTGAAATCGTTTACGCGAAGATTACCACGGAAAAAAGCGACTCCTTTGATGTCTTTTACGTTACCGACGCTGAAGGCATGAGGCTCTCAGAAACAGCAATGCGAGCACTTGAGTTAGCGACGCTTGAAAGACTCTGCGGGACCAAACGCCTCGATCAATTCCGGACCACCACGGCTGCGGTCGACATTGGCCGCAGCCGCGCTCTCTGAACTAACCTGACAGCTTGGTGAAGAAAAGGAAATTCGTGCGGTTTCGTGCGCCTGATGTTTTGCGACAGCCCTGTTGGCAATCTGAAAAGGCTCGTTTACAGCGCCGTCTCGCCGCGCTCGCCGGTGCGGATCCGGATGACATCGTCCATCGAAACAACGAAGATTTTGCCATCACCAAACTTACCTGTCCTGGCGGTCTTGGTGATTGCCTCGATGACAGAATCTTCAATGCCTTCGGGGATGATGACTTCGATTTTGATCTTTGGGATAAACTCGATCTGATATTCTGTGCCGCGATAGGTTTCGGTATGTCCCTTCTGACGACCATAACCCTGAACCTCGCTGATGGTCATCCCAGCGACACCGACTCCCTGGAGCGCGTTTCTGACCGCTTCTAAGAGGTGCGGCCTGATGATTGCTTCAATCTTCTTCATTTATATTAGTCTCCTCAATCACTTGCGAGCCCAGAGAGCGAGCAAACAGCAGGGTGTAGCCCTTTAGCGAACCGGTGATCTCCGCAATCAGGGTGGCAGTTGGCTCCCCAACTGCGGAGATCACCCGCTTTCGCAGTTCCCATCGTCGCAAGCCCCACTAAATCACGTTAACGTCTCACTAGCGCTTAGCTGAACCACGGGCGACTTGTCTATCGTGGCCGGTTCAGCAAGAGTCATTCCCGCAGGTCTGCCCGCCGGCGAAATTAAGTATTCGGGGTAAGCGGAGATGCCGTGCTCGTGTAGATCGAGCCCGTGTATTTCGCCCTCCCCCGAGACACGCAGCAATCCAACGCCTTTAATGGCATACATGACCGCGAGTGAGACCCCGAAAGTGGCAGCCGTGATGATCAAGCTTCCGATAGCTTGCGCCTTGAGTACCGCGAATCCTCCACCATAGAAGAGTCCAGCTAAAGGTGCCGAATTGTCGGCCACTAAGGGACCAGTCGCCCCATACTTACCGCAAGCGAAGAGGCCCAGCGAAAGCGTTCCCCAGATCCCGGCAAACCCGTGTACAGGAACCGCACCGATAGGATCGTCGATACGCAACCATTCCAGGGCCTCCACGCCAACAACGACCAATACCCCGGCCACGCCGCCGAGCACGATGGATCCGAGCGGGCTGACCCAATACCAGAGACAAGTAATGGCGACGAGACCGGCCAAAAAGCCGTTCACGGTAAAACTCACATCCCACTTCTTGCTAAGAACAAAGGAGTACGACAGAGCTGTCAGACCAGCCGCGCACGCCGCGAGCGTCGTGTTGGCGGCAACCCGTCCAATCCCTTCGAAGTCCATCGCCGAAAGCGTGCTGCCGGGATTGAATCCATACCAGCCGAACCAGAGGATCAGGCCACCCACCGCGGCGATCGTCAAATCGTGTGGCAACATTGGGCCACCCCCATCGCGCTTGAACTTGCGACCGAGACGAGGGCCGAGGGCTATCGCACCCGCGAGCGCAATAAAACCACCGATAGTATGTACGATTGTAGAACCGGCGAAGTCGTGGAAGCCCGTCCCCAGCGATGGCAAGAACTTCCCTTCACTTCCCATCGTGGCCAGGAAGCCGTCCGGGCCCCAGGCCCAGTGGCCGATGATTGGATAGATAAAGCCAGACACGGCAACGCTGTAAAGCAGGTCGCCCACGAAACTTGTGCGTCCGATCATCGCGCCCGAGGTGATCGTCGAACACGTGTCGGCAAAGGCAAACTGAAACAGCCAAAAGGCCAGAAACGATACGCCGGTAGCTTCATATGTGGCCGGCACGCCCTGTAAAAAGAACCAGTGGTAACCGATAAGGCCGTTGCCGTGGCTGAACATGAAAGTAAATCCGAAAGCGAAAAACAGCATGCCGCAAAGGCAGGTGTCGACGATGCACTCCATCAAAACGTTCACCGTCTCGCGCGAGCGGCAGAAGCCGGCCTCCAGCATCGTGAAACCAACCTGCATGGCAAAGACCAGAAAGGCGGCCAGGAGTGTCCACACCGTGTTTATTGGATTTACGATATCTGTGGCCTTTACGTCGCCGTCCGCGGCAAACGCATTGAGCCCGATCAAGTCGGGAAGGAAAGCGACGCCCGCGATTAGTAAGGCCACGCTCAGCCCTTTCCCAATCAAAAGTAGTCCGCCGTATCGCCGCCATTCGGGATCGCGGAGCCGAACGCCCAACCGCGACATTTTTTGTGAAAGTGTCAATCTCTTCTTCGTAAGCATCTGCGAGTGCCTCCTCAAACTATTGCCCTGTTTGTCTGACCTGCGGTTATCACTAAAATCCGCTGATCGTCACCACATCAAGGAATTAAAATTAGTTGTCATCGATTACGGCGCGGCGGTTTTTCATCCACCCCTGCTTCCGGTCGCTCTGCTGGCGTTATCGCAGCCGAGTTGCTCAAGAGTGACCGTTAGGTCGAGACCGAATTTGTTCGCTTGGATCAAACTTGCGAAGGTTTACGCTTCTTCGAAACTTGCAACTAACAATCTCCGTGCCAGTCGGCCGTAAATTGCCCCAAATTCTCTATCGCGCAAGTAAAAGCGATGATATTGACTTGAAACGAATCGGAAGCGTCTCAGGTGATGAAGCCAGGTGGCTGCTCATAGCATGTGCCCCGACATCTTTGTCAGCAGCTAAAGGTGACGACGACAAAAATGTACTCTGACGATGAGTTCGAGCAGGCCATCGCTCAGCAACTGCACAAAAAGGAGCGTTCCCGAGTCCGCGCTAGCTGACGATTGAAAAATAGCCCAGCGATTTATCGCTGGGCCGGAGTCCGAGGCGAAGTCCGTGAAGCGGACGGCTGAAAAGATTAGAGAATCTGGCCGTTATCATTCAGCTGTCCGTTTCACGGACTACGACCCTTCAGCTCTTTATCCCAGCAGTGAAACTGCTGGGCTACTATCATTCGTCCGCTTTAATCTGCAAAGGCCCGCTGAGCAGATATTCGTCAGCAGAATGAAGAAGAGCGTGTGGTTTGTCGCTGAACTCAACCTAATGCGAGCCTGCTGTTCGACTGGTGAATGGAGGCCCTCAAGTGGTTCTGAAGATCTTAGGACTTAAAAGCTGTCTCCGAAGTTGATCTTACCATCTTGTCGGAGAGCCGCCCTTAAGAGACAACTTCGTTGGCCGTGTAGTTGTTGTTTGATTAGACGATTCCTGGGCCGGTCTGGAATTCCTGACAGTAGTTCCAAACCTGCTAGCCGCACAGTACCGCCCCGCCATTTATGTTGAGGACCTCGCCTGTGATGTGCTGCGCCCACTCGGAAGCGAGGAATACAATCGACAGCGCCACATCGTCAGCGGTCGCAATCCGTTGGAGGGGGATAGCCGCAGTAAGCTTCTTCTTAAACCCGTCTTCGCCGAACACGTCTTCGTTTAGATCAGTGTCAACCCAACCCGGAGCGACGCAATTGATCCTGATTTCCGGGGCCAGTTCGACCGCGAGAGATTTGGCGAAACTGATCTGGCCGCCTTTTGAAGCCGCATAGTTCGAGTAACTGGCCTCACCCCGCTGCCCTGCCGTCGAGCTAACGATGATGATCGAGCCGCCGCCCGCTCTTTTCATGAGCGGCACGGCCGCGCGGCAAACAGTCCAGGTGCCTTTCAGGTTTGTTTCGATAACCCGATCCCACAATTCTTCCGACATCTCTTCCAGGGGCGCGCCTTCCCAGATGCCCGCGTTGGCGACCAGGAGATCAAGCCGGCCGAAATGATCGAACGCCCTCTCGGCGAGCGCCGTGGCTTGCTGAAAATCGCTGACATCGGCACGCACTGCCAGGGTTCTGACGCCGAGTTCACCGCAAGCGTGGGCGACTTCTTCAGCCTCCGCCTTGCGCTGCGCGTAATTGACAATGACGTGGGCCCCCGCTTCAGCCAGTCTCAGCGCGGTGGCGCGCCCAATGCCGCGAGATCCGCCAGTAACGATCGCTACCTGATCGCGCAACAGAGTTTGCGGCAGCGCCACGGTTTGGGTTAATGGTTGGTCAAGTAAGTAAGAACTCATTACGGCTTCTCCTGAACTGATAACATGGAAGAGTGACAACTAGTGGACTGTAACATTGAATACGCTAGTACGATATAGTATCATGAGGCATGTCCAACGAAACAGTTCGATTGACAGCCTCAGAAGAAGATGAACTCCGTGTCCGAGCC
>Ga0137360_10000059_pt1 | contig 57191 bp, 51 predicted proteins | sample Mad1_60_16metaG_FD_104924 | JGI IMG/M metagenome (GOLD analysis project Ga0137360, IMG submission 104924) | Vadose zone soil microbial communities from Angelo Coast Range Reserve, California, USA - Mad1_60_16 metaG | ecosystem: Environmental > Terrestrial > Soil > Vadose zone | place: USA... | reverse complement strand
TGGCTGAAGGCCGCGGCGGTCTGCATAAGCCCGCCGAGCAGAATCTGACCCCGGAAGTAGCGCGGGGCCACAACGATGAGAGGGAAAATGACCGCTGCCTGCCCGTATCCGGCGGTCAACCATGTGAGCCGCTTCTGCTGGCGCATGATGCTCCACCAGTTACGCACGATGCTGCCGAAACGTTCGCGGAAGGTACGGAGCTCGTCTTCCTTACCGTGGTAGAGCGCCACACCCTCGGCGTTCTCACGGAAACGGACGAGGTTGAAACGGAAGTCGGCTTCGTAGCGCTGCTGGTCAAAGTTCAGCCGGACGAGAGGACGCCCCATCCAATCGGTGAGCCAGGTACCCGCGAGGGCGTACAAGAGAGCCGCCCATACAAGATCGCCAGGCAGCCGGATGGAAGAACCAGGAATGGCGAGCGTCCCAGAGAGGCTCCAGAGAATTGCGACGAACGAGATCAAGGTCACCACGGCGCGCATTCCGCCGATGCCGAGATTCAAGGTGCTGGCGATAAACTGGGGCACGTCCTCAGCAACGCGTTGGTCGGGGTTGTCAGCCTCACCGGCAACGAACTGCATGCGATAGTAGGCAGCTTCGGTCAACCACCCGCGCAGGTAGTACTCTGTGAGCCAGCGTCGCCAGCGAATCTGGAGCATCTGGTTGAGGTAGAACTGGTACACGGTGAAAACAATGAAAAGACCGGCGAGCCACGAGAAACGAATCAGCTGGTGGAGAAAGACTGTGTAGTTCTTGGCCTGCAGGGCGTCATAGAACCTGTTATTCCACTTATTGAGAAGGACATTGATATGGACGATCCCGAGGTTGAGAGCGATGACGGCGAGCAGAAGCCCCCGCGCCGCCCAGCGGTCCTCCGAGAACCAGAATGGGTGAGTCATTGCCCAAGCATCACGAAGGACCTGGCGCAGGCCCGTGATGGCGAAGGCTCTCTGGTGATTAGGGCCACTGATCGGAGTTGTTCGACTCAAATCAACTTCCGAGTTTGTGTGGGCGCGACGTGATGGTGAGTTGAGAACAACAAGATTTTCATCCTTTTCGGCTGCACGGGTTTATCGGACGCGGCAATCGAGTGGACCAGCAGCCAGAGCGGAGGTGCGCGAATAATCTAGCCACCACATAGAGACCAATCAAAGTGGTAGCGATCAAATCCGACTGTATCCACGCGGGCAGACCTGTTCCCTCCCCTACCAAAGAAAGCGCAGCGAAGCAGAACAGCAGATGCGCACAGAAGACTTCCAGCGATGCTTTGCCAAGGGAGACAAGAGGAGAGATCGTCAGCCAGCGCGCCAGCCAGGACCTGCTGACGGCAAAGAGAATCGCAAAAGAAGAAAAGTCCAGCAGCCGGAAAGCGCCCAGATGCCATTTGTCGATGAGTCCCCGCCAGACCGCGCCATCGAACTGTACGTGCAAAAGCGGGTGGCGGAGGAAGAAGAACGCAGCGGCCACAAGTAGCGCTGCAATCACACTCATCTTCGATGTCAGCACTTTGAAGACACTCCCGGGACAACCAGCCCCGATCCACAGGCCAACGGCCCACAAGAACTGCCACGCCAGCAAGTCAAAGGCACCCATCTCGTTCAACGGTATCTGGAACCCTGCCGACCGGACCATATGCGCGTGAATTGCCGTTCTAAGACCAAACTGTGCGAGAACCCAGATTAAACCGCTCGGAATGAGGACCAGTTTCCAGCTCCGGCGGCTGCCCACATACAGCGCAACGGGTGTGGCCAACAAAAAGATGATGTACATCGGCAGAATGTCGAGCAGGGGCGGGCAGTAAACGAGCAGGAGCGCGCTCCCCACGGCATGGATCGGATGCGCCAGGTAGAAGTCGAGAAGGCCTTGTAAGCTAGGGCGCTCGGTGTGTATTGCCATTGTTGCGACCACAGTGAATGCAATGCCAAGAAGAAAGAGGTGATAACCGTAGAGTCGAAGCGCACGCTTCCAGAGGCGCTTGATAATCGTGGGAAAGCCAGATTCATTCGCTATACGCGCAAAAATACGACCGGTCAAAAATGCGGAAAGGAAGACAAACCCTTCGGCCTCGGAGACGAATCCGAGCTGCTGATTTGTGATGACTTGGGCCTGAGTCGGCAAATGCGCCAACGTCATCAACGTCAACATGAGCCCGCGGAGCGCGTCCAACTCTGGCTGGCGTTGCGAACCTCGAGCTTTACTTGGTAGCGCGTCGCGATCCTGCACTGTCGAAACCGAAGCTACTAACGCTTGCGACATCTCATATATTCCATGACGACCACCGCATTTTTAGTTCCACATCGGCGGCTCAAGAAAGACAAAACATCCACAGGATCGATGTTTCCTTTCCGATTTGTGAGCTCTTTCTAATTACTTCTCTTCCACTCAGATACCGTTTCCGCCGCAGCGAGGCCGGGCATTACTATGAATGCCCGATCCGCCGCCACCGCCATTTCGGCGTTACTTTTTCGCCTCCGGGGGAAAATGTGCGAACATCTTCTGCACTCCCTTGTCGAGATTCTTGGTGTTCTTATCTGCATTGTTGGAAAGTGTGTCGCTGGACGAGCCTCGCCAGATTAAATTCTTGGTCTTGGCGTCGAACAGATCGACGACGAGCGAACCGACCTGGTAGGTTTCAGTTGTTGTGGTTGCGTCTCCGAATCCTCCCCAACGCCAACCTCCTCCAAAGCCGTCGTAAAAAGTGTTAAGAGTCTGTTGATTGTGCGTGATCTCCATCGCTACGACAGAGACATCGCCACCCGACTCCACCTGGGTCCAGCCTTTGGCTGTTAAAGCCCCATTCACCGCGTCCTTAATGCGGTCGACCAACAGCGGATCTCGCGTTTGGACCTTCTCCCAAGAGTATGTCTTGTACTGTCCAAAATTTGCGTTGTGATCGTAGTCGGTCTTGACCTGCTGGCCGACTGACGCAGCTGTGAAACAAAAGAACATCGCAATCGAAACAACTAGGGTTTGTATCTTCATGATTTCTCCTCTGCTGATTGAGAACGCCCCGAATTGGGCCGCCCCAGTTCTTATGGTTGGCCAGCGCTCTTGGCTGACAGTGAATGGTTTTCAGCGGCCGCTGCTTTGGCAGCATTTTGCTCGACTTTCGACGGCAAAACCTGCATCTCGGAATTCTGTCCCTCGACCCAGATGGCGCTTAGAAAATCAACCTTGCTGTACTTGCTGAAAGTGACTTCGCTCTGGGCATGAGGAGTGTTGGAGGGGGCGACTACATACTCCACGAAGACGGAGTGTGAACCACTTGCGTCTTCGATCAACAGAAGCTTGTTGTCTGGGTCCGGCTGACTCACCGTGTAACTACCTGCAGGCATCTTCGCGTTACCCGCGTAAAAGGCGGATGGTGCGTCAAACGTCACCCGATTGGCGATCTGCGCCATGGTCGGGATTGCACAGAGGACCGATAGCAATCCCATGGGCACAATCAGTTTCTTTAAAGTGTTCATTCTGTTTTCTCCTAAGTTTTTCACTCGTGTCTGGGCTTGGCTTGCCATACTGATAAGAATGCCGCACCCTTAACCAAGGATATGCATTAGGAATGCCAAACTTGAGCGGAGCAAAAGACTGCGGCAAGTGATTGAATGTAGGAAAAAATAGGACGGCTACGATCGCAATTAGATCTCCCTGACAACTTGCCTCTTTCGAAAGCTTACGTCCTTCTTTTGACAGCCGTCGGCCCGTGGTCACCCTAGACAAGGGCCCATCTTAGAGACGTGTGTTCTACGTTCACCCTTTCACTGCCTTGGATGTGAGTCTCTCTCAGTCATTACAACTTTGGCACCTGGGTTGCTCTCTTCGGAATGAGGAGGACCACATGCGCGATTGGAAATTCCTTGCCCTTCCTACCCTGATTGTCGCTTTGCTGAGCATTCCGAGCTCTGCGCCCGCTCAGGTCTCTATCAATATCGGAGCAGAACCGGTTTGCCCGTATGGCTACTACGACTTCGCCCCGTACAACTGCACGCCATACGGGTATTACGGGCCCGAGTGGTTCAGCGGCGGCGTGTTCATCGGAGCCGGCCCTTGGTTCCGCGGCCCCCGCGACTTCCACGGCCACGTTGATAACCGCTTCGATCCGCATCACGGCTATGTTGGTCCACATCCGAACCGTGGAGACAAGCCCTTTAATCACTTCCACGGAAACGAAATGCGTGATGGACGCGGCCACGCAGGGGGTGGAGGTCACCGTTAGAAACAGCGTCAAACCCAAAGCAAAAGGGGTGCTACTCAGCGGGTCCGCACGCAGGGCCCAGCTTCTCGGCAACCCTGAAACCGCGCTGTTGGGGGGGCAAAAAGCGCCCAGAAAAGTATTTCCGGGCGAGCGTGTCGAGGCAGACCGGGATCTTCCTGTTTCCTGCGACCCTGAAGCCTCACGAGACGCTAATCTGGTTGAAGTGGTGAACGCGCGCTAAGAGCAGCACCTTTTCCCAGGAAGTCCACGAGTTAACAATTCACTTCATCCACCTGTGTCCAAGTGATGCATCGCCGTGAGTGACCGCGTAGGTGCGTCGAAGCCCTTGAGATCTCGCGAAATCCTCATGCCATCTTGGCGGAACAGGCACCGGTTGACATGTTGAACACGAACATGGGGAGCCAGTAATACTGTCAGCGTCGACTTTCATCTTGCTACTATCCTTGGTCTCGTCGGCATCCGGAGGAATAGCCCGAGTTAAAGCTGACGAAGGTAAATACCAGGTCATCGACGGAGGAGATGTCGGGATGAGTCCCGAGGAGCGTTAGATATTTTATTTGTGGGAGTTCTAGACTCTCTGGCGAACGGAATCGGAGAGTACGCGGTCGAGAGAGAGCGAGTTTTCTAATCGTCCCGAGAAACTTTTTCACGACAACCGATTTATTGCCAGCCGGAGCGCGAGTTCAGGTGTGGCAATCGGCCCACAGAACCCCTAGCGAGTGGAGGATAATCGCGTCTCCGATCGTCAATTCTTCGAGAGAAACAACAATTTTGCGAGCGTAGCAAACAACTGAATTAAGTGTCTGACACCAGCGCTCGTGGCGGATGATGCCCTCACAGTCTTCACAAGCTGCTTGGGCGTTGTACTGGTTTTTGTGATACGAGGCTGCTTGGCTATGAGACATTCACTCATCTCCTGGGCCTGGAAGTATCGATCTGGTCGCGCAGCTTGCCTCGTCCGCTCGCAAGATCAACCAGTCCCGGGACAACTGACTAATTGGAGCTAGGCTGACTTCTTCGTCTGCGAGCCAAACTCGATGATCTTTCCGCGGTGCAGCACTGGGCCCCACTTCAACGGTTTCCGAAAGCTCTTCGGTACGTAAAACTCAATTACTTTTACCATGACAACCTCTTGCTCTTTATGAGCCTCTATGGTGGGGCTGGGCTGCAATTTCACCTTTCAGACTCCAATGGCCCTACCAAAGCCATCGGCATTGACAACGCACGGAATCGCACAACCGGCGCTTGTGCAAGTGCGCCTTACAGACAGCGCATGATCTCATCCACGTAGCTCCTGCCCAAGGATCGTGCGGGAAGAAGGTTGCGTCCGTTGTTCCAACTCTCTCAAGCGACGCACCCCTTTCGTAAACATCGCCCAGGCCAGTGCTTTCATATCTGGATCCCCAGAATCGGCAGCCCTGAGTAGTTCCTTGCCTGCGTCTTGCTGGCCGAACCTGCACCACATCACTCCGCAAAGAAAAACATAGTTGTTGTCCATCCTGGTCTCCTCCTACTCAGCGTTTGGCAGCGTCAATCGCATTCCAGCACTTCGTTGGAACAACTTCTTCCACTCTCAAATGCAATCCAACTGCCAACGCTAGCCCTATCTAAACCGGCCGCTGCACTCGAACTTGTCTCATGGCAGCGTCCAAATATCGACAGTCTCTCGGCCCTCGCGATCCCGGACCGTCACAGAGTTTCCTGAAGTCAGTCGACTCCTCGATCTCAGTTGCACTCGATACGTGAAACTTCGACTTCGACGTTCGCTCCTACTATCGGAGGACAACAGGTGCCCTTGTTTCGACATTTGTGTACAGCCTGCCGGAAGTGGGATGCCCCCACATGCTGCCAAGCGATCCCCAGTGCTTGGCCGGGCGCCTGGATTGATGAAGTGAATCGCTTTCGGAATATCCGAGTGGCACAGCAGTTGCTGCTGCTTACAGGTGTTGGGAAATGCGTGTTTGTTTGGAGGCTGGTTATCCTCATGCGACGCTGCACCTCATCGATAGGACGGACTCTCGCTGTGTTAGCCGTTCTGTTCGGGGCGTTTGGGCTGAAGGCGGGAGCCTCAGCCACACTTCTGATAGAAGAGCCGTATGGGATGCTGGGATTCTTTACCGCTACGGGCCACTCGGCCGTATATCTGTCCGGCGTCTGCGCCCAAACGCCCTTGATCCTTCGCCGCTGTGCTCCCGGAGAATCGGGTATTGTGCTGAGCCGCTATGACGGCGTCGGTGGCTATGACTGGATCGCAATTCCTCTTGTTCCCTACTTCTACGCAGTCGAGCGTCCGGAAGATGTCCCGCTATTCGCCGATGCAAAGATCGTCGCCTTCTTGCGGGATCGTTATCGCCGGAAATACTTGAAGGATATCGTTCCCGATTTGCCCAACGGAGAAACACCCGGAGGGAACTGGTATGAACTTGTCGGCTCATCCTACGACAGGACAACTTATGGTTTTGAGATTGAGACCAGCACTGAACAAGATGAGACTCTGATTCTCAAGTTGAACTCGTCGCCGAATGGCTCTCACTTTCACCTCCTCACGCGTAATTGCGCCGACTTCGCCAAAGATGTCATCAACCTATATCAGCCGAAGGCGCTTCATCGGAGTTACGTAGCTGACTTGGGCATCAGCACGCCCAAGCAGATGGCCAAGACGCTGGTTCAATTCAGCGTAAGTCATCCGGAGCTGAGACTTTCAAGGTTCGTCATTCCTCAGGTCTCCGGCAACATTGGCCGCAGCAAGGCCGTACACGGCGTAGTTGAGGCATTTTTTAAATCCAAGAAGTACATCGTTCCCAGCGGCGTCGCGAGCCCAATCTTTGCGGGATGCGTGGCAGCCGTTTATGTTGGTAGCGGAGGCGGCCGTTTCGATCCTGGCTACAATGCGATGATATTCGCGCCCGGTAGCGAACCCGAGCTGCCCCTGACTCGAGAGGAGCGCCGCGCATATCGCAAAGCATTAAAACACCTTCTGGCTCACGCCAGTCTCGAAAGATCAGCCGGGAACGGTCATGAGGCTTGGGAGCACGTGCAGTCCATAGCTGAACACGGACTCGACCAGCACGGCAGACCGGTTCTGCAAGCGAATATCGGACCACAAGTGGTAAATGTAGGGGCCTCGGCGAACAACGTTTTGACCATCGACGCCCCTCCGCAATTCATCCAGGCACTGCTCACAGCGAGGCTACAATCAGAATTGCAGAGGAGTAGTCCCGGGAAGGTTTCCGATCGCCAGATTGGCCGTGACTTGCAACTACTGCAACGGGCGATGGAAGAAGACGGTCCCCTGGAGACTTCCCTTCCCTCGCGGCCCCTACACTGGCTATCCGAGTCTCTCAGTTCTGAGCGCACAGGTGGAAATCGGCCTTAAAAGGCCGCACAAACGTCTTTGGCCCCGTCATCCTCCATTAGTTTCCAGCAGAGCGTTAGCGAGATAAGCACCCAAAGTTTAGCAATTCCTCATGACCTATGACGCGGATCCAGCCGGTTAGTGTCAGACGGTGCGGACCGCATTCCAACAGATGGAAGGTTCTAGCTTAGCTCCCTCGAAAATAGCCGTAAGTGATTGATTCCGCGGGGGCGCATTTTCATGATCCGTTGTGAGCCAGCAGGATCGTGGGAAACTTAGCTAAGCTAGGGAGATTTTCGCCAGAACAGCTTTCCCTCGTGGAGGTAGACGAATGGCCTTGCGCTTGCGGGATTGACACACTCCGTCAGCGGGCATGAGAGACATGCCGCGCTCTCGGAAGCAGCGTTAGCTGTCAGAACATCGACGGCGTGCTGGTATATACAGGATTCTACGGTCTAACAGTACGCTCATCCACAGTGAGAGGTGCACTACAGAAGGCTCTTGCTAACGAAGTGCGCCTTACATGCTGAGACAACCTCCCTCGCCGCTCGTTACAAGCTTTTACCTTATCCTAACGATGTTTTACCTTCTGCCGTCTCCGAACGTGTATCTAACAAATAGAACGGTCACACTCCGGTGGATTGTTCAGGCGCAGCAGCGCAAAGATTGGTAAGCAGTTGATTATTTGACCGAGGGGCGCGCTCCAACCTTCACCCAAAGCGGAATGCTGTCGTTTTCGATGTGGCCCGTGCGGCCCAGGCCGGGTCAGCAGGAGCCATGGTAGCCGCCTCCAATTCTGCGAGTCGAGTCGGATGGTGAGGGATGACATGTCGCTTGTCTTCATGAGGGTGAAGTCTGACGGAGCTCGATACCCGGCGTCGGACATGTGCTTTACCGCACCGGTGGTATTGGCTTCGCTTTCGCGTAGTTCTAGGGTGGAGTTGCTTAATTGAAGGTGGACCGACAGTGGGCCTTATGGAGGAGTGGTGAATTGTCCAGAATGTGAGCTTATACCGAGTCCATGGGGCTGCGCGTGCGTGGGTCATACGACCATCTCCGCCGCGATGAACGATCCCGTGCTTTACAAACTTTTACTTCGTACACCCAGTTTAGATGGCAAGTTAATCGTGTGCGCGCGTTCTCAAGAGTACAGGAGAAGTGCACCCAATGAATAATGAAATGACAACAGTGCTCTACGTAGACGACAACGCGCGATCCAGAAGCTTGTTGGGCCGTATGCTCGCAGAATATGGGTTCGAAATGATCACAGCTGGCGATCCGATAGAGGTGCTATGTCGCTGCGCAGAGATTTATTTTGATTTAGCGCTTCTGGATTATCAGATGCACTCGCTGACCGCCTCACAACTGGCAGTGGATGCCCACTTCGGACATGGTACTCCTCTCCATGATCTTGTCAACACAATGCGCTGTCTAACTAACTCGAAGCCACCAAGAGTCAGTCGTACGTCTGTGACAGCGTGGTGAGACTCGACCTCAATCCATCGAACTTCACAGAGAACGCAGCTCCGAAACAACAGGCGGATTTTATGAACAAGCACCTACTCGTTGCCCTCAGTGAATGTGTCCTGATGATTGGGTAACCCTCGATAAAGGGCTTGTTTGGTGACTCTGGAGGACAATATGACTAACGATTCCCCTCGCATCCTGTACGTCGACGCTGAGACTAACCAACGAATTTTCCTGGCTGCGATGTTGGAGTACCGAGGATTCCGCGTCAGTATTGCGAAGCGCGCTCTCGATGCTCTCCAACTGGTTGCAACCGAACATTTCCACATTGTGATCGTTAACTATGATCTACCGGATATGACGGGTGCGCAGCTCGCCCAGGAGATCAGAGCTGTTGAACCGTCAGCTCGAGTCATTCTCTTTTCTGGACGGCCGCATCTGCCTGCCGGAGAGCTGGCGTTCGTCGATGTCCATATCGTTAAAGGTTCGCTTCTGGACACCATTATCGAAACCATTCGCAGCCTACTGCAGTCGCCGAAACTAATCCCGGAGCCCGCAGCACAGGATCGATCATGATCGACGCGCGCTGCGGCGGTTCGGCGGCGGCGCCTTCTGCCCGCTTGCCGCTGACTTGATCACATCATAGTACGACACGATAGATAGAAAGGAGTCATATGAAAGCCCAGTTCTCTTCCATTGCGGTTCTTGTGTTGTCATTGATTGCAGGACCCCAGGCCTTCAGCTCGGTAGTAGACCAAACTGACGCAGACGTTCCCGCGCCGGAGGTGCAGAAGTATCTTCGCACACCGGAAAATAATGGAGTGCTGACCGAGGTCCTTAGAGTTGAGCCTCAACTCCCCCGTGGTCCGAACGAAATTCTTAAAGACTACGAGGCCGAAATGGCGAAGATCACGAGCCGTATGTCCCGTGAACTAGGGGAAATCTGCCAGGCGATCGCGAACGGTCAACTCTCAAGGGAACAGGGTGAGTACCTGGCTCGGGAACGATATCAGATCGCGATGATGCAGTTTCAATTGTTCAGCGCGTGGCACGCTATCCTGGAACAGTCTGTGGCACAAGCCTCCGCAGCACAGACAACGGATGATCCCTCGACCACTGGGCAGGCGTTGGTTCTAGCGCTGCCGTTTTCTTCGTTACGACTTAATTCCTCTTTCGCGGGATACTTGAAACTAACGCCAGAACAACGTGCTGCCATTGGGCAGCTGATGGCAAGAGAACGCCCTTACGTTGCTCCACTGATGGCCGAACTCGATGCCTCGCGACAAAAGCTGGAGATGGCGACTCGGAATGCCCATCCCGACCAGAAGCAGGTCCGGTCCCTGGCACTTACACAAGCACGTCTGCTAACGACATTGGTCGCCGAAAACTCGCACTTGCAAGCTAAGATCTCACGTTTGTTGAACTCGGAGCAGCGAAGACAAATCGAGAAACTCAGGCAGGGCAATGAACTGAGCAGCCTAAGAGGCGAGTAGTCGGGATGTCGCTTCGCCAGCCAAGTCGGGGCGTAGCGATTTTGCCGCCCTCAGTTCCTGTGCCTGACCCGAAAAAACCTGACGGCAAGCATAGCATTGGCCGCAGGACAAGCTGTAGGCATCGTTAATGGCAAAGTCTCCAATCCCGGGGGTCGGCCCCTCAACGACCATAAAGCACCTTTATGGAGACAATCACATCTGAGTGCGTTGGTACTAACGCAACTTGTTGTGGAATTGGCTGTTTGTTCAAATCAGAATCCCGGCTGGAATTGCGTCGAAGATCCTCAAGGAGGTCGCTGTCCATGCGAAATCGACCTTTCACGCTAGCTTATGGGGTTATGGTCATGCTCGGAATGGCCTGTCCTGCCGTAGGTCAGGACAATGGGATACAGCAGCCCTCAGCGCGTCAGCAGCTTCAGCATATCCATGCGCCGCAATCGATCGACCAGGAACTTACTCGCCTTACAAAAGATCTGGAGTTGACTCCGGAACAGCAAGAGCAGGTCCGGCCTCTGCTTGAGGAGCATCATGATAGGATTCAGATGCTGCTCGATAAGAATCCGAAAGCTTCGCGGCAGGAGCTTGGTCCGCAGATTCACGCTATCAGCGACGAAACGCATCGCAAAATTCATGCACTGCTTACTGACCACCAGAAAGAATTGGAAAAGGCGATGCAGCAACGCGAGCATAATGGTGAAGAAAACAGGCGATCTGCTCCGCCTGCAGAAACTTCGCCATAGCCATCTTCTTCGGCCTCTTGATACATCTGGAATCCGGGCGAACCGTAAGGCTTTAACGTTCGAATTTCGCTGCGATGAAGACTAACGGTAGCTGGTGTCCTACCAACGAGTATCGGCCAGGGGACGACGCGAACTCAGGAGGATTTGTCTCTTCGAAGCTGAACGGACTCGGAACCTAGACCGTTATGTAGCTATATCCCCCTTCGCATTGCATAAGAGCGATCGCAGATACCACAGACGCAACAACCAGGACGTCGGGTACGGTATGCGCCAGCATGTCTTGTACGATTGTTTCTGGGTCTTCGGAGAGGGTGTAATGCTTGATCAGTTGCCGTACCTGCTCCTCTAAAGCAGTATGGCAGCTCAAAAAACGTACACCGCGACGCTTCAGCCCCTGCATGCTCGCGTCTTGAAGCGGAGAGGTTTCGGCGCTGGGGTCCGTGCCCGCTGTAATATGAGCGGCGTCATCGGTGAGCTTGCTGAAATAATACGGATTTCTCACGGCAGGCTCGCGGGTGCGAGGATCATTGATCTCCAGCCAGGCGCCGATCCTGTACTTTTGCCAAATATAATCATCGTAGTTGAGGAGATTGGCTGGTCCATGCATGCCGCAGACTATCTTGATTTGATCCACAGGCACCCCATACCCGTAGTGAAGACCATTTAAGGAATTCTTCACCTTGGCGAGGGATGCTCCATCTTCAACTTGCGTGATGTCGAAGAGCTGTTTAACACTTGCCTTTTCGTGCAGCAGTTTCTCAAAGGAACCAAGGTTCCATTCCGATGTGTTCCATACGAGCTGTGCTTCTGCAGGCAGCCTCAGCCCTGAAACCATTCCGAAAGCTGCGATTCCGGCAAACGCTTTTGATGCAAAACTGCGGCGGGTTAAATCATTCATACGTGTCCTTCATTTCTACCTATACTGGAATGTCGTCATCGCGGAATCTGCTGGAACGTTCACCGGTGCAGCTTTGCCGCGAACTAAGATGTCGCGCAAAAAGCAGTGGCATCCCGGGATCGCCATCGAAGCTGTGACCCACGTCATTAACCCTTAGTTGAACCATCCTGCCATCTGTCTACCCTTTATCGTATCGAATGAGTGACTTCAGCTCCTGCGACTTCTTCCATTCGGCGCAGGATAGCTGAGAAATCTTGCTCTTCCTCCGATATCAACTCCCCTGCATTAACAGGAAATGCGGTCTCCGTCGCAGCCAATTCTCCCTGCACTCAGGGCTGATTTTGCGTTGCTGATCGACATTAGGTGTTTTGTACCCTCATGATTGAAACGTCCGTGCATTGCGATTGCCAAAGTTGAGTGGCGCATGAGACTGTGGCAAGTGATTGAATGTGGGAAAAGATAAAGTACAACTCTGAGGTCTCGGCGATAAGCTTGTGTCCTTCTTTTGACACCCGTCGTCCCGCGGTCACTAAACAGACGGGACCATCTCACACGTCTGGCTCTAACCTCGCGGAGTGACGCGGAATATGCAGAAACCTCCTGAGGGCTGTCCGTTGCTAAACGGAGTCACGGCTGCTATCCGGAACAGAATTTCCACACTTTCCCTGATGTCGACTCACACCCACCTTTGGCAGGTCAAATGCACGTGCGTGGTCAGAGAGGTTTGAGTGATCAAGAGAGTGCATGTCGGAAGTTGCAAGTGAAATGAGGAAGAGGAAAAGGAAAATGAAGCAACGCATCAGCAAGATTTTAAGTGTGGCGAAACAGACTGCGCGGAAAGATTGAAGCGATTCAGCTCGGCGGTGTCATGGCTCATGTGGTTGTCCGGGTCGGGGACAATCTCATGGAGAGCGTCGTCACGCGCCGCAGTGCTGACGAACTCAAGCTAAAGAAGGGCGACACCGTCTCCGCTGTCGTCCAAGCCACCGAGGTGATGATTCAGAAGGATTGATCTTTCACTGGACATCCACAATCTTCAACGTCGTCACCTGCCTGACCCATCGGGCCATTCTTCTTTCATCCGGGATCACAATTCGGTATGGCCCCTCTTTCTCGCCAAGCGGTTTCCCGCAAGAAAGCCAGCAGGGTCTGTTTATTATATCGGTGAACGCCGGGTCCGAACTCCGGCAGCGCAATGACAGCCCGACAGCCATCAACTGCTTCCTCGAGCAGACAGTTTGTGAGCCGCTTGCCGTCCATGGATTCGCCAAGGTGACACCAGCCTTTTCTAGGACACTCTTCGGCGTGACCCTCAAAGACGGGACACGAAAAGTGCGTCCTGCAAGATCCCCGGGGTAAAGATGCCAACCCCCAAGAAGTGAACACCTGGATAGCGGCCATCTCCGCAGTGTGCGTGGTTGCCGGTCCGACCGGACGCGGGGCCGGTGGCGGGCTGCGATGGCCGGAGGCTGGTGGCGGTTAGGGGTCGTGATTGGTGGCGTCATCATCATGATGTTCTTGGTGATCATGCTGGTGGTGGTGGTGGTGCTCGACATCGTCGTTGTCATGGTCGTTGTCGTCGTCGCAGCGCAGGTCAAGACCCCGCCGCCCAAGCCCGGCGCCCTGGCACAGCGCTTTGGCTGGCTCACCGATCATGTGAAGGCCGAAGTGCCGCCGGACATTCGCGAGCGCGTGGTACAGCTTGCCGCGAAGAGCCGCAAGACATGGCTGGGACCTCCCGCGCGCGCCGGCTTAGGGATTCGATCGGCTACGACGAGACGCGGCGCATTTTCGTGAATGTATTGCGCGAGGAACTGCACGGCAGCGCCGGGCTGGGCCAGCGCAAATCCATCGGGAAGGAGATCTAGAAGTGCTGACGACTCGGATTCGGCCCCGTCAAGCGCACCGTACCGCGGCTTTTGGGCCGAGCGATACCGGCAAACATCGTCCAGCCATACGCAGGTGGGCCGAGTTCGGCAGTTTCCATACTGGGAACTGGAACCTCAGCCTGGCATTGGAGGATGTCTGGAGCATCCATGCCTGGGTCGCTCTGCGAGTAAAACCCGATCAGTTCTTTCTGATGCGACCGTTGCCTGGGCTTCCGGGCCATCGAGCACGGATTGCGAGGCTGTACCACATCGGCGCTTCTACGCATCCAGGACCAGGCCTGTACGGGACGTCGGGATTGCTGGTGGCCAAATCTCTGTTAGGGTCGAGAGCCGCAGGTAACCAGTAGAAAGATTTTCTAGCCCGTGTGCTTTTTGGAGTTCACTTTCGGCGGTTTGCGTCCTTTCACGAGAGTTCTTTGATAGGTCTTCACCCATCAGGGTGAAAGGGCATACCTCGGTGCCCAGCGCTGGCTGGTTCTGGCGTCTGCAAGTCAAGATTCACGACGACCGGCTCCTGGCCATTCCTCACGACTACGGCTTCGCACGTCTTATTTGGATCAGCATTAATCTCCTGGTGGGGCACATACGGGGGAACGTAAATAAAATCTCCGGCTCCGGCTTCGTCACTGAGTTCCAATCGATCGCCCCAGCGCATCCGCACTCGTCCTTTCACCACGTACAGGACGGTTTCCAGTTCTCCATGGTGGTGCGGTCCCGTCTTCGCATCAGGTTGGACGACCATGGTCCCAGCCCACAACGTGGTCGCTCCGGCTTTCGCATGAGTAATTGCGGCAGCCCGCGTCATGCCCGGCGTCTGTGGCGTATTCATGTCCAGTTCGTCGGCATGTACGATTTTGACTCCGTTCTTCCTCCAGTCCATAAGTAAAGCTTTCTCCTGAAGATCTCAGCCGGAATTTCCTTTTTGACGTCGAAAACGGTAGCAATTATGCCCCCAAATCGCCTGCTCCGACGGTGTTGAGACGATTTTCGTCTGGAGCGCCCCCAACGGTCTGCGATCCGCGCCAGTACAGCCTGAAATTGCCCCAGATTCCAGCCCGTTTTGCAACACCTCTCCTTACCCCAACCCCGCTGCACACAGATTCTGTTGGTGCGCACGTTCTTGGAGGAACGGCGAGGAAGATTGTTGTGACAACTGGCTGACCAGCGCGTAGGACAGCAATTTCGCTCCTCGAGCGAGAGGCAATGAAATCAGACCGAAAGTAGGTAGTTTTGCGGACGACCTGTCCAGGCAAGGCCCGTGATAGTCACCCTGGTCAATTCAGTGTGACCTTGCGAGGAGGCAAACGCCAGCGGCGGAGTTGTCGCCCACTACACGCAAACAGAAACACGGCCTGCGAATGGAAGCTGCAGAACAGCCGATTAACGGTTCTGGTTCGACTTCGGGCCAGCCGGCGGACGCGGGCGCCAGCCTATTGACACGTTGTTATGTGTACAGCAGGAAGGCAAGTCGTTGCAGAAGGGCGAGATTTACACCCGCTGAAGTCCAGCGCCTTTTCACGGCGCACCGGCCCGGATTGTGAAGACTACCAGGAATGGCAAGGACGGCAGCATACATCGTTACAGTCGCACAACATTCTGAGCGCCGCAGATGCTCAGACCGACTCATTCACAGTTGCGGTGATCTGGTTGCGAACGTCCCATAGCTCCTTGTAGAAGAGATGTTCCATACGTTGATGGAGGACTTCGACCGGAGTTCCCATGGTACCGATCACCCCTCCCCCGATAATGCGCTGTGCCAGCTTGAGATGATGGAAACGGAACAGGTGCATACGTTCATCGAAATCAAGCATGCGTTCGGCTATGTCGTGGAGGCCAAAGAACTCAGTGTGACGGCGATAAAGATCAATCACTGACAGCTCGGCCTTCTGCAGTTGATGATCAAATGCCTGGCCCAGGCGGGGTCCGATGTGCAGTAGGGCGAGAAAACCGGGAGAATCCAGGCCACTGCCATGCCCCAGGCCTCCGCGGATGATGTGATAGTCGTACGGAGTGATGGTCTCCAGCACATGTAACATGGAGATTGGATACTCCAACTCCATGTTGGCACGCCGGATGAGCCGGCCGGCATCCAGAAGTTCACCGCCCTTTACGCACTGAAGAGCTCGTTCCAGTTCAAATGCGGCGCCCTTCATCAGTAGCTCGGAAGCTTGGTGGACGATCTGGAAGGTCATCTCGTCCGGATGACGGAGTTCAGCCGTATTTTTCTGCAATGCCAGGAGTTCGTCCGTGCGCAGGTAGCGCTCGTAATCGGAAGCTCCCTGACCGGGAAGGATGGGTTTTCGCAGTTCTTCTGCTTTGTCCATGCAGTGTGCGAGGTCCTTTGACGCCATGTGCGTCCTTAGAAATCGTATCACTCGTGCGACTTGTGAGAGGCTTTCCTCAGCCGCCTGATAGACAACTTGAATGTCTGAGCAATAAACTCTTAGAGGTCGCCGCCGTCTGCGAACCGACCATTTCCCATGAGACTCATTACCTTTGAGAATTCTGTTCGACAATCGCGCACTGGCGCCTTGACCGGCGACGATCGAATCGTCGACCTCAATTCCGCCTACGCTCTCTACCTGCGAGACGTTCGGCGGGAAGGAGCGTATGCAAGATTGGCTGATGCACTGGTGCCCGTTAACATGCGCGCGCTGTTCGAGGGAGGCGACACCAGCCTCGAAGCGGCTCGGACCGCCGTCGAGCACGCCCTGAACCAGAGCGACGATGCAACGGGAGTGCACGGTGAGCCTACATTCTACGCTGTCGCTGATGTCAGCCTAAAGGCGCCGATTGTACCCAAGAAGTTCTTTCATACCGCGGGAAATTTCCGGGAGCACCACGAGGAGGCGACCAAGGCCGGCTTCTCGCATCCAGTGATGCCATGGATTGTTTTCTTCCAGAATGTGGACTCCATTATCGGCCACGATGAGCCGGTGATTTATCCGGCGCACCTGACGCAGGAGCTGGACTACGAATTGGAACTGGCGGTGGTTCTGAAGAAAGCTGGCAAGCATTTCAGTCCAGAAGAAGCCGGCAGCTACGTAGGTGGGTATGTCATTTTCAACGACATCACCGCGCGCGATATCCAGCGGCGGGAAATGAAGTCCGGCGTTTTCAGCTTCTGCAAGGGCATCGATACGTTTTGTCCCTTGGGGCCGTGGATCGTAACTGCCGACGAAATCCCCGACCCCCACAACCTGGCTATGGAGCTGCGCGTTAACGGCCAATCCCGTCAGCGCTCGCATTCCGGAAAAATGTCGGTCAAAATCCCAGAGATTCTGTCCCACTATTCGCCAATGGGCTATAGCGCCGGTGATGTCGTCTCAACCGGCACGGTGTCGGGTGTGGCCGCTTTCAGTGGCGACCCCAAGGCATGGTATTTGAAGCCTGGAGACGTGATGGAGTGCGAGATTGACAAGATTGGTATTTTGCGCAATCGGGTCATTTCCTGGCAGGAGGCTTACGGGCAGAAGCCGGAAGCGATGGCAACGCAGGAAACCCTGAGGTGAGGAGCTTTCAAGATGACCGCGACAATTAAGGATCAGGTCTGGGTCAGTGAACTCAATGCACGCGCGGAAATTCGGTCCGCATTTCCGAAGGCTCCGATCCGCTTTTACGACACGACGTTGCGTGACGGGGAGCAGACCGTCGGCGTGGTTTTATCGCCTCAACAGAAGCTGGAAATCGCCCGGCACCTGGACGTCCTCGGCGTGAGCCGCATCGAGGCCGGATTCCCGCGTGTTTCCGCAGAAGATGGCGAAGCCATTCAACTCATGCAAGCAGCGGGATTGAAAGCCGAGCTTTGGGGATTCTCGCGCGCGGTGAAGGCCGACGTCGAAGAACTCATCCGGCTGGGTTTGCGCGCTTCCGTGATTGAGGCTCCCACCAGCGACATCAAGCTGAAAGCATACGGAATCACACGCGACGAGGTACTCCGCCGTGTCTCCGAAGCCATCTCATTCGCGAAGCAGAATGCGATTACCGTTGCTTTTTTTGCGGTCGATGGCACGCGAACAGGCCTCGAGTTCTTGCAGAGGGTCTATACAACGGCACTTGAAGCAGGGGCAGCTGAGATCGTAGTTGTTGATACCATCGGCGCTTGTGGACCGGAAGCAGTAGAGTTCCTGGTTCGCCAGACTCGCGACTGGGTCGGGCCGCAGGTCCCAGTCCACTTCCACGGGCATAACGATTTCGGGATGGCCACGGCGTGCGCAGTGGCTGCCGTGCGGGGCGGCGCGTCCTGGATTCAGGGCACTATCAACGGGATGGGAGAGCGCGCCGGCAACGCGGACATATGTGAGATCGCGCTAGCGCTGCGCTGCCTCTACGACGTGCCCGTCTTGCTGGACCTGACCAAGGTTCGAGAAGTCTCGGAAATCGTGCAGAAGGCCGGCGGCTACACTCTGGAGGCGTGGAAACCTCTCGTGGGCCAGAACCTTTTTATGCGCGAGAGCGGCGCAGTAGCGAGCCAGTTCCACATTCCCGAGGCGATCGAGCCCTACTCCTCGACACTCGTGAGCGCTGAGCGCCATATCGTACTGGGCAAGAAGAGCGGCCTCGACAGCATTGATCTCAAGGCGAAGGAGCTAGGTATCGCGTTTCCTCAGGATCAGCGCGGGCCGATCCTCGCTGCGGTCAAGAAGCGAGCCATCGCGAAGCGGGGTCTGCTGTCCGACGAGGAATTCCGCCAGATCGTCGACGAGCACGCTGGGGCCTTGAAGCACTGACTACTTCGTGAAATGCGGCAGCACCGCCTCGCCAAACAACTTCGCCTGTCCGGTCCGGTCGGCTCCCCACATCTCTAACATGATGTGCGTGCAACCTGCTGCACGATATTCCTCGAGGCGCTCGATACATTCGTCCGGAGTGCCGGCGATCGCACACACCTTGCGCAGGATCTCATCGGTGACAGCACTGGCGGCGGCCTTCCTGCCTCCTCTCTCCATCGCATCCGCCACTGGTTGAAGTTCCTCGAAGGTCAAGCCCGCACACTGCAACAACACATCCGCAGAGCCCTTGATATTCTGCACTTTGTTCGCCAGGTACATGGCTGCCTGTTCGCGGGCGCCTTCCTTGCCTTTCTTCGAATCGCGGCCGATGCTGCCCACGATCACCGATCCCAAAATCAGCTTGGTGGGATCCTTCCCCACCTTGCTCGCCCCCTCCTCCAGGTTCTTGCGGGAATACCGCACAAAGGCTGGTGTGGTGATGCTCGCCGTCAGCAGGCCGTCGCCGATGGACCCCGACATTTTCTGCAGCACGGGCCCACTCCCCGCTACATAGATGGGCGGGATTCCACGTGGCGTGTGCGCGTCAGTCTTTAAAGGCGGCACGCTCGCCTGAAACACCCTCCCCTCATATTGGAATGCGCCACCCTGCAGCACTCCCTTCACGATCTCGATACTCTCGCGCATGACCGTGGCCGGGCCAACGGTGTCTCCTTCGCCTTCGCCGATCTCCTTCATAAAGATCTTCGAGGCTCCCAGGCCCAACATGAAGCGGTCGCCGGCCAGATCCTGCATGACGCGCGCCTCCATGGCAATCTGCACTGGATGGCGGGTGTAGGGCGAGATGATGCCCCAGCCGAGTTGAACCCGTTTCGTCGCCGCTGCGATCACCGCGAGAACAGCAGTGGACGACCGCGCCTCGAACCCGTGTTTGCGCCACCAGGGATACGCCTCGGCAATCCAGAAAGCGTCGAAGCCCGACTGCTCGCAGGCCGCCGCCATGGCGACCGTCTCGCGCACTGGTTCCATACTTAGTTGCAGGACGCCGATGTTGAAAGGAATGGTCATAGTTGTACGATTGACTCCTCTATTGATCGCGAAAACAGACGGCTCAGTCTGGCTCGGTCCAGGAGTGTTCGAGCCCTTTGATGAGTTCCCAGAGGGCGCGATTGAGAGGGGTAGGCACACTGGCCTGCTCGCCCCACTTCACGATCGCACCGTTCATGAAATCGACTTCGGTCTGACGTTTTGCAAGAACATCCTGCAGCATGCTGGCACGGTGTTTCCCGGGGGCGTTTGCACCTTTCTGAACCATCTGGCGAGGATCCCCATGCAACTCGATCCCGAGAGCGTTGGCGACCGCTTCCCCCTCCCCGATCAGATCTTCGAACAGTTTTCCGGTCGGTACGAAACGGGTAGCGGCGCCATGATGGAGCAGCGTCAGCGCGCCCACGGGATTGGTCGATGCATTAAAGATCAGCTTGGTCCACTGCGCTCCACGGGCATCCTGCAACGCAACCGTATTCATGCCCGAGCGTGTCATCAGGCCCGCCAATTCCTCCACCCGTCCCAAGGGTGTCTGGGTTGGTTCGAATGGGCCGATCCAGGTGTCACCCTTGATGTCGTAGCCGATGTGGCCAGGCGCGATCGGGTGGCCCGCCGGAAATGTTGTCCCTCGAATTACGTACTTCACGTATTCGGCAAGAATTTCCTCGTTCCCCACGCCGTTCTGGACCGAGCACACCGCCGAAGCATCACCAAAGGCATGAGCCGTCTGCGCGAGGGCGTTTCTCGTGTGAATCGCCTTGGTGGCGACGATGCCGTAGTCACATTGCGGCAGCTCGTTCGGATCGCTGGTCGCATGAAGCCTTGCTGTGAATTCTGCCGCGCCGGAGAGTTTCAGGCCGTTCTTGCGAATGGCGTCCGTATGCTCTTTCCAGACGTCGTACGCCCATACCTCGACTTCGCCAGCCTTGGCCAGATGTGCCGCAAATAGGCTGCCCACTGCTCCACAACCCACAATGCAAATCTTCATCCGAAGGGCCTTTCCCGATCTCTGCCTCGCTGTTCACCGGCTTGCTGTTTCTGGTGTTTCCTGGCCGGCAAAGAACTTCCATGGGACCTGGGCGAGGCATTCCCCCTCGCTCTTGCCGACGCGATAGGTGTCCTGGGTGTAAAGACAGACCTTGCCATCGCGATCGACCACCTGTGGGTGAAGGGAGAAGATCATGTTCTCTTCAAGAGGCACCTCGCTCTTGGCGCCAATCGCCGGATATTCGAGCATGGTCGTGCCAATAGAGTGTCCGGAGAGGTGTCCGAGCGCGAAACCGTGCTTCGAGAATGTCTCGGCCACCACTCGATGAACGTTGCTAGCGAGTTCGCCGGCGCGCATCATTTTGCGCGCTGCCTCCAGCGCCACGGGATACGCATCCGCCATCTTTTGCGTGGTCGGGCTCGGCTTGCCTCGGAGCAGAGGGCGCGAGAACTCGACCCAGTATCCCCCTGCGCCCGTTATCTCTAGCGAGTACAACAAAAGATCGCTAGCTTCGACTACGCGTTTTCCGGGGACTTTAAAGAACGCCTCTGCCTCGCCATGGCCGCCCGAGAGCAGAATATTCATCATGCGGGGTCCGGCCCCTCGCGCAAAGAAGCGTTCCACCGCGGGAGCCATGATCTGCGCCTCGGTCTTGCCGGGTGCATACGCTCCAACCAGCGCCCAGAATCCATCGAGGATGATGTCCATGGCATCGCGCACTTCGGCCAGTTCCTCTTCGCTCTTCACCGCCCGCGCCATGTCGAACTGTGTGTCGAAGGGAGCCAGTTCCAGCGACCCGCTCGAGAGTTCCCGGTAGTCTCGAACTGCCATCACGAAGTTCAAGCCGTACACGCCGAGCCTTTTCCACTTTCGCTCTAGAGCAACGTCGCGGATCCACTGGCCGGGGATTTCGGGCCAAACATGATCTTTTACCCACGGCTTGCCCTTGTCGCCGATCCAGCGCGCTTCGCGAGGGAACACTAGCGTGGGCTCGCCCTCGAGCGGAAACAGAACATACACGTAGCGGTGAACAATCTCGAACCCCGACATGTAAAGCACCGCGCCCTCGAACCCGGCATACTGGTTTCCGCAGACCAACAGCGCATCCAGTCCTGCCTTCTCCATGTGCGAGCGGACGTTCTTATACCGCCGTTCAACTTCTTTCTGACTTGGCACGTCTAACCTCGGGGCAAATTGGCCCACTACGACGCGACTCCGCAAAGATCCGCAGCCGTCAATGCGTAGATCTTCGTAATATCGACCAGCGTCTGAATCTTTACCTTCTCGCCTTCTTTGTTCCGCGGGCCGCTGGAAGGTCCGTAGTTCACTGTCTCCACACCATAGCGGCTGAGAACGCTTGCGTCCGAGCACCAGGTGACGACTTCCCTCTCCGGAGGTGTGCCCATGATGCGCTCATGATTGGCATCGATGACCCGAATCAATTCGTGACTCTCCTCGATCCGGGCGCCCGGCACAGAGACGTAGGTTTCAAACTCCAGGCCAAAATCAGGATGCTGCTTCTCGAGATCCAGAAACATCTGCTGGATCTCGCGGCGCGCTTCATTCATCGGAATGGTCGGCGGAACACGAACATCCAGGAAAAGATCGGTCTTCTCAGGGGTCCGGCTGGCCCGCCATGCATGTCCGCCACGAATGCCGCCGAGATTGACGATTGCCTTCTTGCCGCCGTGGGCCGCTTTCGTTTCCCAGTTCGCAATCCATTTCAGGATCGGATCCATCAGCGTATGCATCCGGCGTATCGAGTTCATCTCCTCCCTGCCTTCACAGAACGCCGTGTGCACATAAATCCCAGCGCAGGAGATGCGCGCCCACATGGAGCCGAAGTGCTCGAGCACAACGTGCATGTCCGTGGGCTCACCGAGAATGCACATATCCGGAAGAATTCCGTGATTCACCAGGTAGTGTGTCCCGAAACCATACCCGCGGTATTCCTTCCCCTTGAACTCACCCCACTGCGTCTTTTCGATTTCACCCGCAACCGCTGCGATGATCACATCGCCTTTCAGCCGGACACCGGCGCGTTGCAATGCCTTCACGGCATGCGTGTAGCAGACCAGAGCCCCCTTCATGTTGTAGATCCCGAGGCCGTACAAGAATCCGTTCTTCACCACGGCGTTCGGCTTGTAACCCAAGCCAGTGAGGAAGTCTTCGCGTCCGGTGTTGGAAGTATCCATGTGGCCGTTGAACATCAGGTTCCTGCCGCCACCGCTGCCGATCCAACGCCCCACTACATTCGCGCGCCCTTCTTCGACCTCCTGCCACGTGACGTGCAAGCCAAGCTCCTCTAGCGCATTCTGCATGTACTGAGCCATCTGCAGTTCTTCGCCCGTGGGGCTTGGAATATTGATCACGTCGCGCGACATCGCAACGATCTCATCTTCCTTTACTTGGGCCAGGATCTTCTCCACCGTATCGGGACTGAGGTTCGTCTTGCGGACTGTGCTCGGTTTCGACAATGTCTTGCTTATCCCTTATTAATGTCGATACGCCAGACGAAAGTCGTCTGGATCGGTGCAAAGCTTCTCGTTGCCGTTGTCCGTGATCAGGAAGTTGTCCTCCAAGCGCAATCCCCCGCCGCCCGGCCAGTAAACTCCCGGTTCGATCGCCAACACCATCCCCTTCCTGATCGTGCCAGTTCCTGCCTGATGCGCAAAAGGCGGCTCGTGCGCCCGAGCACCGACGCCATGGCAGACGGCATGGGACGGCTGCCCGGGATACCCGCCTTCCGTAATTCGCGCGCGAATCAGACGGTCCAACTCAGGGAAACTCGCCCCATCACGCGCGAACCTTACTGCTTCGTCGAACACGCCCAGTAAGAGGTCCAGCAGTTTCTGATACGGAGCGGTCAGAGTGCCCGGACACGCATTCTTGGTCAGGTCGGTCCAGTAGCCATCCACACATACCCAGATTTCGAAGAGTGTAGGTTCGTTCTCCTGGATGGGGCGATCACTGGTCGCAGTAAAGGTCGCGATCCCCTTCCCAGACCAGACCAGCGTGAATGCTCGCGCCATCTCGACCTTGCCTTTGTATCCAACGCCGAGACCATGCACGAAGCCCTCGTACATGCCCCCGACCTCACTTTCCTTCATCCCTGGCTTCATGTGTTTGCGGGTATAGTCCATGGCCAGCGCGGCCAGTTCGTTTGCCAGGCGCATGCGCTCGACTTCCTGCGCTGTCTTGATGGCACGGGTTTCACTCAACAGGGGTGTTGCGTCCACGACTTGACCGGAGACCTTGCGAAAAGCGTCGAAAAAGAACTGCGTAGGAGTGGTGGGCTCTCCCACCATGCGATCGGCGCTCTGGGTTCCCATGTTGAGTTCAAGGGCAACCTTATCTGTGAGGCCGCGTTGCTTTAACGTCTCCAAAGCCAGATCAAGGGAGCGGAAGGGGGCGGGTCGCGGGTCGCGCTCGTCGTATCCTTTGAAAAGCTTGAGATCCTCCGTCCACGAATTACGCTGCGCGTCCGCAAGCTGGGGCTCGAGAACGATAAGCGTGGGATCGCCCTCTTGCGGGAAAACGACGGCGTCATAACCCTTCATGCACCAATAGTTGGTGAGATATAGGACATTGTCAGGCGCGCGGACGACTAGTGCGCTGACCTCCTGATCTTTCATCAGGGCGCGTACCCGGTTCAGCTTCGACTCATCCTTGGGCCAAGCCATGATTGCTTCCCTCGAGACGCAGCATTGGTCGCCTCGAATCAATAGGTACCAGCTCCTTCGTGTGCGGCCACGGGTCGATTCTCATCCCTGAAGGCCCACCCCGCCTCCTTTCCTTTGATGAGTCGATAGATCGCCGTGTGCAAAGGAGCCTCAATATGCGCACGTGCGGCCTCTCGCGCGATGGCGCCACTCAGAAAATCCACTTCGGTAGGCGACTGCTGTCGCACATCCGAAAGCATCGACGGAGGATGATTCGTCATCGCGCCAATCTTGTTCATCGCCCACGGGTCCTCGTGGAGCATGATCCCGGCGGCGGCGGCCACCTTCTTGCCTTCTTCAATCAAGGCATGGAGCAGGCGCCCGAGATCCGAGAACTCCACCTCGGCCGCAAAGTGGGGAGAGTGCGGAAGCCCCGTCAAGGCCGAAACTCCGTTCACGGAAGCATTGAAAATCAACTTCGACCACTGTGCCGGACGCGCATCGCGCAGTGCTTCCGCCTTGAGCCCGCTTTGTACCAGCAACTCGGCAGCTTCCTGCACTACCGCGAACGGCGTGTTACGAGGCTCAAACGGACCGAGCCAGGTCGCCGTGTTGAGCTCGTACTGAACATGTGTATCGCTGTGCCGCGTTCCGCTCATGAATGTCGTGCCGCGGATGACATGCCCGCGGGTATACTCTGCGATGATCTCTTCGCTGCCCAAGCCATTCTGAGCTGAAATCAAAGCCCCTCGGTCAAACCGGTCGCCGGCCACCGAAATGGATTCCTTCACCTGCGTCGCCTTGGTAGCTACGATTCCGAAATCGAAGTTCGGCAGCTCTCGAGGATTATCGGTAGCCCGCAGTGTCCCCGAAAAGTTATGCGTTCCCGACACTCTAAGTCCATCGCGGTTCAGAGCCTCGGCCTGCTCCTTACGGCGTACCAGAGCCCAAACTTCGGCCACGCGCGCCAGGTGCGCAGCGTACAAGCTGCCGATCGCGCCGCACCCGATGATGCAGACTCGCTTCATGCGCTTGCGTTAGGCTCGCCGCTCCACCTTCACCCGCTCAGCCGCTCGGCCAGTTTCCCCCTTGAGCGCGCGAAACAAGGTGTCTGGATTGTTGAAAGAGTCCTCGATAAAGACTCCCTTGTCGAACAAAGCATCCTGCAATGCGGCAGAGATCGTGTGGATCGGAGCCGCGCCACCTTCTCCCATGCCTTTCGCGCCGCTGTAGCTGTGGGGTGAGGGCGTCTCGATGTGACCGTACTTCACAAGCGGCATGTTCATTGCCGTGATAGGGATGTAATCACTGAAGGTGCTGGTCAGCATGTTTCCCACGGAGTCGTACACGCAGTTCTCGAGCAGCGCTGCCCCAATCCCATGCGCAGTGGCACCGTATACCTGGCCTTCCACGATCGCCGGGTTGATTACGGTGCCGCAGTCGTCCACTGCCACATAGTCAAGGATCTTGGGAATGAGGGTATCCCGATCGATCTCGACCACAGCTATGTGCAGCTGCGACGCATAGGTCATGGTGAGGTTGCCGTATTTCTTCTTTGTGTCCGGCACTTTGAACGGCGCCCGCCAGATGTAGCGGCAATTCAGCGTTACGTCATAGAGATCAGCCGTCAACACGGCGCTGTTCACGTTGACGATGTTCGCCAAACCCCAGTAGTTGATGGACTTGCCGTTCGTCTTCGAGCGGAGCTCCGGCCCCTGCGCTCCCATACCAAACTCGATCTCCTCAGCCTTGCTCTCGAGCACGAAAGCTCCAAGGCGTGCCATCTCTGCCTTCAGCTTCTGCGCAGCGCCATGGACCGCGGACAGTCCCGAGACAGCGAACTGGCTGGCGTAGGTCCCGGAAAATCCGGTGTGCACATTGCGCTCGGTGTCAAAGCCCGTACGCACGGTGATGAGATCGGGACTGATGTTGAGCACGTCGGCGACTACTTGTGCCGCGGTCGTTTCATGACCCTGGCCTTGTGGACAGGATCCGACCGCCACCACCACCTCTCCGTAGATGTCGAGTTTGCAGTTCGCGCCTTGCGAATTGCCCGAAAAAGGCGCCTCCGGATTCACGATCTGGGACTGGCCAAAGTTGTTGGTCCCGGAATCGAGTGTCGTGCCAATGCCAATCCCGACCATCCGGCCCTCTTTGCGTGCTTCGCTTTGCTTCTTCTTCCAACTATCCCAAACGATTAGATTCTTGGCGATCTCCAGCATCTTCGGATAGTTTCCCGAATCATAGATACAGCCGTTCGGCGTGGTGTATGGGAATTCTTCGGGCCGGATGTAGTTCCGCAACCGCATCTCATCGGCCGGAACACCCAGTGCATGTGCGCAGATATCCACCACCCGCTCGAGAAACCAGAGGTGCTGCATGCGCGAGTAGCCACGATTCGGACCGACCGGACACTTATTGGTCACAGCCTGGGTGAAATCGATGCGCGCGTTCTTGAATCGATAGACTCCCGGGAACACCTGCGACCAGATCACGCACCCCAGCGGCTCATAGCGCGGATAGGCGCCGCAATCATCGATGTGCTGCGATGTAATCGCAGTGATCACCCCATCCTTGTCCAGTGCCACGCGGGTGTGGCGGAAGGTGCGCTCATTTCCATGCGCGCTCGAGGTCATGTGTTCCGACCGTGTCTCGACCCATTTGACCGGACGACCACCCGCCTTCTTCGAAGCAAGCGCGCACACAGCCATTTGTGGATAGCTCGTGATCTTGATGCCGAAGCTGCCGCCAATATCGAAGGTCTGCACGCGAATGCGGTCGATGTGAATACCGAGGTGCGCAGCCAGGAACTGGATTGCGAAGGATGGGAATGAGTTATTGCACCAGTAGTAGATGCGTTCGTCTTTCGGATCCCACTGGCCGATCACTACGTTGTTTTCAAGGGGGGTACTCGAAAATCGATGGAAGTGCATGCGATCGATTTCGACCACCGAAGCAGCTTCTCGAAACGCTTTCTCGACGTCCCCGTACTCGAACACGCCGCTCCACACCTTGTTCGTGCCTGCCTCATCGTGCAGGATGCTGACGTCCGTAAGCGCTTGCTCGGCGTCGACCACGGGATCGAGTGCCTCATACTCCACCTGCACAGCCTCGGCGCCGTCATCGGCAACCCTGGGAGACACAGCCACGACCGCGGCCACGGGTTCGCCCTGATAGCGGACCCTCGACACCGCCATGGGAAAATCACGAATCTTGCCGCCTGCGTCGGGAGCAATCTCGATAAATGGATGGGTCTGAGAAGCGATCTCCGAACCGTTGAGTACGCATACAACTCCCGGAAGTGTCTCAGCCTGAGAAGTTTCGATGCTGACAATCTTGGCGTGCGCATACGGCGAGCGAACGAAGCGCAGGTAGAGCATCTCGTGCAACTTGATGTCGTCGGCAAACTTGCCAAGGCCGCGCAGCAGGCGATCTTCCTCCTTGCGCGGCACCGCCTTGCCTACCCACTTCTTGCCGTCTCCGTTCACAATGTGCCCCCACTCACCCCATTCAGGGCAGCCTGCAACCCGTCGATCAACTTCTGAACCTGCTTCCTGCCCAGTGGCTCCAGCAATCCGCCAGCAACCGAGGTTAACCGCCCGAAAACCTGCGCCTCCCCCTCCCAGACAACTTTTGTCGCTTCTCCCGAGGCCGCCAGGTTAAAGGCTGCAACCATGCTCACATTGCCCCCGGCCACGCTGCCTTGTCCTTTGTATTGCGCCCGCGTGGGACGCTTCGACTCCGACAGGTGCATCTTCAGGTCTGCAATTCCCTTGATATAGGAAATTCCGACGTTCACTTTGACGGTGAAGTGCTCGGCATCTTCCACCGTTATGCCTCGAAAATCCGGCAGTAGCGGGCCAAACTTATTCGGATCGGTGAGGAAGTCATACACTTGTTCCGGAGTGCGCCGCACCTCGAACGCGCCAGCAAACTTGATGGCCACTGCTACGCCCCCCTCATATTCTGCGCAGCCAAGCGAATGGCCTTGAAGATGTTCTGATACCCGGTGCAACGGCAGGTGTTCCCCGCGATGGCCTTGCGGATCTCCGTCTCGCTCGGCTCGCAATTCTCACTGACCAACTGATATGTCGACAACATCAAGCCGGGTGTGCAGTAGCCGCACTGCAGGCCGTACGAGTCCCCAAAGGCTTTCTGGATCGGATGGAGCGTTCCATCTTTTTCCAGTCCCTCGACGGTCAGAATCTCGGCTTCATCCGCCTGCACGGCGAACATCGTGCACGACTTCACGATCGCACCATTCATCAGCACGGTGCACGCTCCGCAGTAGGTGGTGTCACAACCCACGTGCGTGCCCGTTAGGTTGAACTCCTCGCGAAGAAGTTCAACCAGCAGCAGACGTGGTTCCACGCTGGCCGAATATGGCTTGCCGTTTACCTTGATTTGAATCGTGACCTTTTCGAACGTTTCAGGCATAGATGTGACTGACCTCGACTCGCTCGCCGCGTGCGCGGCGCACCGCCACCGCGATGGCGCGCTTTACTAGTGCTGCAGCTAACGTTCGTTTGTATTCCGCCGAACCACGCATGTCTGACTGCGGATCTACAGCTGCGCGTACCGCCTCCATGGCGGCGGTGACCGCTTTGTCGTCGATTTTGCTCCCGCGCAGGGCTCCCTCGGCCGCAGTCGCCTTCACCGGAACCAGTCCGACACAGCCCAGAACGATCGCCGCATCCTTGCAGATGTCACCCTCCATCGCCAAATGGACGGCCGCGCTGGCCGTGGGATACACAGGCGCGGAGCGTTTGAATGCCAGGTAAGCTCCCCCACTGCCTTTCTCCGGACTTTTAACGACGATCTCGCGCACCAGTTCATCGCGCTCCAGAAGCGTGGTATAGGCATCGCTGATGAAGCCGGCGAGCGGGACGGTCCGCTCACCCCGCGGGCTCAGGCAGCGGACCTCGGTCTTCTGGGTGAGAAGGACCGCGGCCCAGTCTCCGCTGGGATCGGCTTCCGCCAGGGAACCGCCGATGGTGCCGCGATTGCGGATTTGTGCGTCCGCTATTCCCGCGGCGCAGTCATGAAGAATTGAGACTCGAGCAGCCACGCTGGATTTCTCGATCTCAGAATGTCGAGTGAGGGCCCCAAAGCGCACGGATCCACCCTCTTCCTTGATATAGGCGGCGCCCGGAACGAAGTTCAAGTCGACCAGGTGACTTGGATTCGCGAAGCGCAGCTTCATGAGCGGAATCAGGCTCTGACCACCGGCGAGCGGTTTGGCGTCGTCGCCTAACTGGGAGAGCAGGGTGGCCGCCTCTTTCAAGGACGCGGCGCGGTGATAATGAAATGGTCGTGGATACATTCCTTGTCCAGTGTTCTAAAAGAGGCTCCAATCCCACTTTCCATGTTGAAACGGTGAAGCAACGGGCAACTCCCTGAGCAACGTCGAAAGTTTCCTCGCCCGTCGTTGGACCGTAGCCCGACACCAAGCGCCGTAACAAGTGCTAGCGACAACCTTGTTCAGGACCGCTCAACGCGCGCGAATCCCCATGCTACCGCGACCAGAGCCACTGTGACGATTGCTGACCCGAAGATCGCCAATGCCGACGCGTAAACTGCGCCATGGCTTACGGTCTGGAGGATCACACCCATCGGGAACACGATCGAACCAGTCACCAGCGCTGCTGCGAGCCAAGTTTTCAAGCGGGCGCTAAGCGCTACACCATCGAAGGCCGCCCCCAGCACAATCAGCAACATCGCCAGGCCGATCCAGTGCGAGTGCACGTCTACTTGCCGCACATAGTCGTACTTGGTCGAGGCATACGCATCAATGGCACCGTGAGCTTCGACCGTGTCTCGCTCTGCCGCGCTCGCAAACGCCTGTGCTAGCGATGCTCCCATCCGGTCCAAAGTCTGATGCTCCACAAAGATTGCGTAATGCAGCCCATAGAGCATTCCGAAGGCCGCCAGGGCAAGGCCTCCAACCAAAAGGAGCTTGCGTGCCGAACTCATCACACGGCTCCCTCGGCCGCATCGAGATGTCCGCTGTAGCGAAGGACGCCCACAAGCATGCCGACCAAAGCAATAATCACCAACAAGCCCCCAATATCGGCGATGCCTCCCGCCACCAGCCCGAGGTCTACCTCCAGCAGCACGAACAGAGGCAGCGCGAACGACCCGGAAAGCAACAGCAACACCCAACGCCGCTTCCAACGATCACTCAGAAAGACATAGGGTTGCACAAACGACAGCAACATCGCCAGAAGCCCGAACTCGATTGCGTGTGAGTGCGCTGCGATCATTACTGCCCTTTCAGCGGCCAGTGAGCCGTAGCTTGCTACTTGCACCACGGTGCCGGCGCCTCCACTGTTCACGGCGTCCAGCATATTCTTCAAAATCTGCGCCTCGCGGGCTTCGTGGCGATATAAATCCACTCCTGCATACCACGCACCATACAGAAAACCCAGGAGGATCAAGATCGTTCCCCCGCTCATTAAAGTGCGGCGCTCCCATGTGCGGCTCGCGGGTAAGTCGGGCTCGTCCACGGGACCGCCGCGAAGCAACCAGTTCCAGAGACCGTAAACCTCGGCGATGACAACCACGATTAATGCGGCCGCAGCAAAGTCTGCCAGCACGCTTGCCCACCCGATCGCGGCGAATGGACTGTACGCAAGGCCCACATAATGAATTAGAAAAATGCCTACTGGCAGGAGCAGTCCGCCTGCGATGAATAGTCCTGCCAGTATTTTTTTATGCTTTTGGGGAAGCGCCACATACGGCTGCATGAGAGCCAACAGCAGAGCCAGATATCCGGCGTCGGTCATATGAACGTGAGTATCGACCTTGGTCCCGTGGTCCTCCAGCAACCCACCGATCCGCTCGAAGGCCCGCTTCACGGCAAGCGTATTCCCAGCGCTCGCTGCCTCCGAGGCAGCCAACAGTGCCTGCCCGGTCTGCCCGCCGTTCTGATGGAGGACAAACACAGCAAAGATGTCCCCAAACAGCATGCCTCCCGCGATCAGGGCAATACCGCCAAAGATCAGAAGCCGGCGCGCGCTCATCGGCGCAAACGTTTCGGTAATGCGCGTCGAAACTACTCGGGTAGACATTGCTACTTTCAGTGTTGCAAATAAGCTGATCCCTGGGTTCAATCAGCCGCCACTTCTGCCGTTGAAGTGCGAAAAGCGGGCATCACGCGCTGTGCAAACAACTGTTGCGTCTTGATGCTCTTCCAGTTTTCGAGTCCGCCAAAATTGGACACAATCGCTAGCTCGCCGATGCCGCCCTTCCCTTGCAGGTTTTCGATTTGCCGGATGACTTTCTCCGGAGTTCCGATGAAAGCAATCTCCTGATCCACAATTTCGTCGTATGTCAGCCGGGTTAAAGACTCCAGCGCACCGCTGGCGTAAAAACCGTAGCCTTTGGCCCGCAGTTCTTGCTTCTTCTGCTCATCTTGCAACGACTCCACAGGCGAGGCATTAAAGGCCAGGAAGTTCAGCAGTGCCTGCTCCACCTCCCGGCGAATCACCGACTCATCATCATCGAGATAGACCGGCCGGATGTAAACGATATCCGCGGCGTGCCCGTGTTCTGCGCAGGCCTTCTTGTAAATGTTCAGCGGCGCTTCGAGCACTTTCCAGGGAAGGAGAGGCGGCACGAACATGCCCCAGCCCTTTTCACCCGCCATCTGGTAGGTAATGTCGCTGGTGCCACCCGTGTAAAACTTCGGATGTGGCTTCTGGATCGGCCTGGGCACCACGTGAACATCTTTTACCTTGTAGTATTCGCCGTCGTACGAGAATTGCTCCTTCGAGAAAGCTAATTCGAGAATATCGACGGCCTCGTTATAACGTGGCCGGCTTTCTTCCAGCGGTAGGGCCGAGGGACCAAAAAGCCAGGCATGGCCGCGCCCTAAACCGCACTCCAAGCGGCCGTTGGTAAGGATGTCGGTTTCGGCGATCATGCCCGCCAACCGCATTGGGTTTTCTAACGGAAGCGTATGTAGCGCTGTTCGAAACCGGATCCGCCGCGTTCGCTGCGCAGCCGCTGCAAACATCGCCAAGGGATTCGCGGAAATGGAAAACTTCTGAAAAAAATGGTGATTAATCACCGAATACACGTCGAAGCCCACGTCGTCGGCGTGTTCGATCTGCCGCATGATCTCCCAGATCATGTCGTAGTGCGACTTACCGGGCGGTGTCTGGACTTCGCAGTAAATCCCAAAACGCATCGTCGTTGTCCTGTTCTCGTCGTGTTCCGATTCCTGCTTCGCGATGCGACCTACCACGTTAAGCGCAGTGCCAACTGAATCTGGCGCGGGTTGAAGATGGATCGAGGCGTCCCGTAGGAGGGATTCGGCGAACCCTCCTTGAAGAAGGGCCCCGTGCCGCAGTACGCGGGCCCGCCCACCGGACAAAAATCCGACGCCCCGTAGGCCGTGTTGTAGTAATTCACATTCAGTGTGTTCAACAGGTTGAACGCCTCCGCCATCGCTTGCAGATGCAAGCCTTCACGAACTCCGAACGTACGCGAGATCCGTATATCCACGCTTTGATAAGTGTCACCTCGGAAGGTGTCGCGCCCCTCGATGCCTACGCGGTCATTGTTTCCAAAAATATCGCCGTTCGCATCAAAGCCAGCAAACTTGGTGAAATAATGCGGCGTTTGCAGGCTAACAATCATGCCGAGCTCCCAATTGTTGACCAGAGCATTCGTATGCGTCGGACCCGCCAGAGTTGCGTTGCCGACAAACCGCTGTGAGACATGGTCGGCGGACAGGGCTCGTTCCTTGTTGAAGCAGCAGGAATCCTGCGGAATGAGGACGAAGCTGGGGTTCGGGCCATCGTCGATGCCCTTGGACCAGGTGTAGCTCAGGCCCCAACCAATGTGCTTGGTCATGCGCTTGTTGAACGTAACCAGCAGGCCGTCCCACTGCGAATCCCACTTCGAGTCGGCTTCGAAGTCCACCGCAAACCCCAGGAAGCCCGAGGGAACCGGACAGCCAGTGAAGATCGCGCAACGCACTCCCGGTGCAATGACCGGCGGGAAGCACGGGAAATTCGCGCAGAACATGTTCTTCGTTCCGACGTTTCCGTGAGAATCGTGGAACGGCAACTGGCCACTCGGATTTGGCTGGTTGACGTTGTAGAAACTCCCCAAATGAATCCCACGGACGTGCAAGCCGGTTATGTCGAGAACCGCGTCTTTGAACGGTTGCAATTCAACTCCCAGACTTACCTGGGCGCCGTAAGCTGGCTTATGGTCCTTCGCGAACCGGACAATGACGGCATCCAGCGCGGGAAGCGGATAATTGGCGGTCGTCAACGTCGGCCCCAGCATGCCTGCGAGTTTCGTGGCCATCGTGAATGGATCAGAACCAAATGCCGAGAGGCGCGTCTTGGCATTGAGGTCATCCTGTTTGTTTTCCCGGCCCGGAAATTTCCCGATCGTCCCGCCGCAGGACGGGACTTGACACATCAAGAGCGGCGATGGAATCGTCCCGTGGAAAAGCCCCGCGCCTGCACGAATGACGAGGGTGTGGCTTCCCGGAATTGCGTAGGAGAAACCCGCGCGCGGATCAAAATTCTTCAACGGATTATTGATGGCAGCGCTGGGCCAGGTTTCTCCCTGCCAACGCAGCCCATAGTTGAGGGTCAGGTTGCTGGTCGCTCTCCACTTGTCCTGAGCGAACAATCCCTCATACGTATGTCCTAACGTGCCTTTGGCCTGGTTGCGGATCGCCTGAGAGATCGCGGATCCCTGGTACACCGACGTGCTAAACGAGGGCTCGTTGAAACCCGACGCAGTATCGAACCTCTCAAAGAAGATTACGAACGGATGCGGCGCGGCCACAAAGTCCGTGCCTGTAAACGCGGCGAGGCTGCCAAAGTCGGCCTCGAACGGATAGAACAGCGGGAACGATTCGGTTGTGTTGATGTGATTGAAGTCTCCCCCGAAAGAAAATGTGTGCGAGCCAACGGTCTTGGTCACAGTATTGGCAATCTCAAAGCGCCCTTCGGTGTAGATGTCCGGATTGCCGCGGTTCACTCCCATCGTAAACACGTTCGAAACCTCGAGGTGTGGCTGTGTGCTCACCGTGGGGAAGTCGAAGCGGCGGTTGGCGTATTGCAAGCGCAGTTCGTTGACCATAGAACTGGAGAACACAGAGGTCAGGTTTCCGACCACTGACTGATCGCGGAGGCTGTTGTTCTTGAATCCGGAGGGCAGGTCGAACCCGTCGTTCAGAGGCGAAAGGTTGGTCGAGCGCTGATCGTTGAAGAAGTAGCGCACGAAAAGCGCTTCCTTCTCACTAAAGGTGTGATCCACTCGGAAGAGCATATTGTCGTAATTGATCGTGCGGTTCACACGTAGATTTTCTGCGGGCAGGCCGAAAACATTCACTTTCGTATTGTTGATGGCGGTTAGATTCGTCAGCACAGCCGAGTTGTAAAACGGCGACTCGACGTGCCGCTGTCCCTCGTAATTGCCAAAGAAGAAAGTCTTGTCCTTCTGAATTGGGCCGCCCAGGGTACCACCAAACTGGTTCTGGCGGAGCTTGTTGAATCCGGCCGCCAACGCGTTCTTCGCGTCCATCGCATCGTTGCGGAAGTACTCGTACACGGATCCGTGCAGGCGGTTGGTTCCGCTTTTGGTGACGATGTTCACGATTCCGCCCACTGCGCGTCCGAACTGTGCGCTGAAATCACTGTTAATGACACGAAATTCCTGCACCGCCTCCTGCGACGGCGTCGTCTTCTGGATTCCCGACGCTGTCGACATGTTGTCCGCGCCATCAATCGCCACGAAGTTGTAGTGGATGTTTTGTCCGGCAAAGGAAAGTTTGGTGACCGGCTCGATGATTACGTCCGTGCTGCCTGACGTTGTATCCCCGATGGTCACGCCCGGCGCCAGCAACGCGAAATCAATAAACTGCCGTCCGTTCACTGGCAGATTCTCGATCTTCTGCTCGTCGATCACCGAGCTTACCGTGGTACGTGTCGGCTCCGCCAGTTCTCCCACATCCTGCACCTCGACTGACGCTATCACCTGCCCCGGAGACAACGAGAAATCCAGACTTCCGGCCGCGCCGATGTCCAAGTGGATCTTTTTGGCGGACTTCTGGAATCCCGGTTTATCCGCCGTAACCGTGTAATCCCCCGGGGGCAGTAGGGCGATCTGATAATCGCCGACCGCATTCGCAATAGTCCCGCGACTGAGGCCTGTGGCTGCGTTCACGGCAGTGACGGTGGCCTGAGAAATGGCCGCACCGCTGGAGTCGTAAACGCGCCCCTGCACGGTCACCGTTACGACCTGCGCTGAGACCGGAAGAGACGCCATCAACACCATGACGGCGCGAACTGCCTGGGTCAACGCGCTTGCATAAGGCTTCCTGAGCGGACTGCAGTTCAACTCCATGGTCGTCTCCTTCGTCGTGAACTCGAGCGAGGACTCTGTTCAACCGGTCTTCGATCTTGACGTCGGTGCCCCAACTGCTTTCGCCAGCCGATGATTGTCCATTACTCTCGACAAACGCGACTCTGAGTCGTCGAGATGCTGGAGCAGGATCTTGGCGCATTCCTTCAACTTCCCAGCGGTCAGCAACTGGTACAGCTTGCGGTGAACGGGAATGAGAATGCCAGGATGGTCATGCCGCTGGTCGACCAACACCATCCCCACCCGCAACTCTGCGATTGTCTTCTGATAGAAAGATTCCAGCCGCCTGTTCCCAAGAAAGCGGATTAGCAGGCTGTGAAAGTGCAAATCATGCGTCACGGCGCTGACCCAGTCGCGGGCTCGAACCGCCTTCTCATATTGTTCAAGGGCGCCCAGCAACTCCCGGAGCAGTTCCGGCGCAGGCGCCTTCGCTGCATGAAGGGCAGAGATCTCAAGCACCCGGCGCACGTGATAAATCTCTTGCACATCCTGAAGTGACAACTGTGCGACCGCAATGCCCCGGTGGATGCTGCGCTTCAGCAAGCCCTCCAGAGACAAAATGCGCATGGCTTCGCGCATCGTATTCCGCGACACTCCAAGCGACTCGGCAAGCGGGAGCTCCTGGAGGGGCGTTCCCGGACGCAGTTCACCATTCAGGACTCTTTGCCTGAGAATGCCGGCCACTTGGTCGGCAACGCTGGTTCGGTGAATTTGCGTACGCTCCATCGATGCGGAAGGAGAATTTGGGGCGTCATCTTGGCTCTAAATGTTCAATCTGTCAAGTGTTGAACAATTCAACAAGCTTCTTGAACGGGACGCATGACGGAAAAAGACAACGACGAAATCCACTCGGCCTGTTCCTGGATTACGCCTAAGCTCGCGAGCAGCGCCGAGTTAAGTTCGTACGATTGCCGAGCGATCAGTAAGGCGTCCTTAACGCCATAGAGGTATTGCGACTTGATGCTGGTGCTTGTCGGACGATGGGAATCCCGCGCTCTTTGCGGGATTTCCAAGCGCGGTGGAAAAGTCTATTTTTGGACTTTTCCAGGGCGCGTCTTTTCCATAGCTCGTGACGCCGCGTTTTGGGTTGAGGGTCGCGGGTCGTGCGCTATGACGAACGGCGCAAGACCTGGAATTGCCTTTGGTAGGACTCTGGCAAGCGGCCGGTCAAAGCTGACTTGGAAGCAGGAAATACCCGACAAAAGCGCCAGCCTGGAAAGAAGTGGAGCGGTTGCAGGTTAGGCCAAAACAAGCGCCGAGAGGGTAGACAGTGCAGAGCGTGATCACAAGGTACGAGGCAGAGCTTGCTTGGGAAAGCTAACGATTCTTCTTCGCCAACCATTGCATTGGGACACAACAGACGAGTTAGGAGGGCTACAAGCGGGAATTGCCGCTCGCCAAACGTAGAACCTTGTCTTTAGAGATGTAGATGTGGTCACACATCCGTTTGCGGGCAAGGACGGCGTCCCGATTCTGAATTGCCTCCACAATACCGCGATGCTCACTTACTGGTAATTCTCCGTAGTACCCGGCATCGATCGAGGCATACATGATTCGCTCCATTTGCGAGCGCATGTCGGCAACGGCACGGATCAACAGCGGATTGCGCGTCAACTGTGCAATCGAATTATGAAACTCCGTGTCTGCCTCGATAAAACGCACATAACTGGCTCGATCATCCACCTTATGTTCCGTACTCGCTAACTGCGCCAAGCGATCTAACGTCGCCTGGTCCCAGTTCTTCTGCGCGGCTACTTCGGCGGAGGCTCCTTCAACCGCGGCTCGAAACTCATAAATCTCGTTTACCCACTGAATCGTAATCTGCGTGATGAAATAACCGCGATTGGCTACGATCCTCATCAGGTGTTCCTGCTGGAGACGAACTGCCGCCTCCCGCACCGGAGTTCGGCTGCCGCGATAACGTTTGGCCAAAGCCTTTTCGCTCAGCGCTTCGCCTGGCTGGTACTGGCCCGTGATAATGTCCTTCTTGAGCGCCTGGTAGACTCGCTGACTGAGTGTCCCATTGGAGTCGCTCGCCGATCTAACCAGAGCAGTCCTCATCTTAAGTCCTCCCGCGCGGGACGAAGACACACTCTTCCTTGCTGTTGTGTCTCCAGTCAGAGGCTTCTTTTTCATAGATTTCGTTTCAGTGGAACCGCTGGGTTGGTCGTTTGCACACTGCCTCGGCTCGCGAATTGCATGCCATTCTGCGCCAACCACGCCTTTCCTGTAAAGAAATATACATTGGATATGTCAGGCACGAACACCGTTCGAGACCCCATTTCCGATCGGGGCACGTTGATGTACCGATTGTATACCGGCCTTAATCTTCTTGACATACAATCTAACTCGGTGTAGGGTGCGCACCTATTCAAGGTGTCGGGGAACCGCGAGGGGTGCGCAATGTCATCGGACCGCTTTTCTCGAATCGCTTTGGCCGCAGTCGCGTTATTCGCCACAACCCAACTGATCGCTCAAGACTTCCCCGGCCGGATTACCGGTACAGTGCGTGACCCTCAAGGAGCGGTCATTTCCGGTGCGAAGGTAGAGCTGCAGAACACCTCCACCGGATTGGAGCGTTCGGTTGAGTCGAATGAAAACGGAGAATTCAACTTCTCCCAGCTCGCCCTGGGCACCTACCAGATCACGGTGAGCAAACCGGGCTTCCAGACTGTTGTTCTTACCGATATCACCACATCACTGAGCCAGGTGAACACGCTCTCGCCCGTTCTCAAAGTCGGTACCGTAACCAGCGAAGTCGAAGTGATATCCCTACCTCCGCTCATACAAACCGAAACGAATTCCGTTGGCGGGCAACTCTCGGAAGTGCAGGTCAAAGCGCTTCCCATCGGAAACAGCGACTATACGCGCCTGGCCCTGACCCTGCCGGGCGCCACGCAGAACAGCAACTTTGCCTTCGCGCAATACACCATTAACGGCTCACGCTCCCGATCCAACGCCTTTTTTGTGGACGGAGCCTCAAACACCGATCCCTCCACCTACCTCCCCTCCCTCAATGAAGGTGGCAACTCCGCCACGGCAGCAACGCGGCTGCCGCTTGATGCCATTCAAGAAGTGAGCGTCGTGAGCGGCGGCAGCGCCGACACCGGCCAGAATGCCGGCAGCGTCATGAATGCCATCATCAAGAGTGGGACCAACCAGATTCATGGATCCGCTTACGAAGTGCATCGTGACGCGGCGCTTGACGCAGCCAACTTCTTTGAAGACTTGGCGGGAAAGCCGAAAGCTCCCTTCGTCTGGAATGAATTCGGCGCCACCATCGGCGGCCCCGTGGTGATTCCCCACGTTTACGATGGCCGCAATCGCACTTTCTTTTTTGGCGGCTATGATGGAAGCAGGCTCCGCCTCGGAACCACATTGCGCGGTCTTGCCCCTACACCGGCACAGATTCAGCAAGCTGAGTCTGTTCTCGCGTCCAAGAACATCCCGGTTAATAAGCTGGGGTTGAACGTGGTCGGACTCTACTCAAGCCTCGGCCTCTCAGGCCCGTTCGTCGTGGACAATCCGGGCCAGCAATCACCAAACAGCATGGTCGCAAAAATGGACCATCAGATTTCAAAGAGCGATTCTCTTTCGGGTCGCTTACTATATGCCAATGGTGAAGATGAATTCCCCGGAGGTGGACCCGGCCCGGGCGGCGGCTCGCAACTGAGTAAGTGGTTCGGAGTCACCCCCACCCACGTCGCCAACTTTGCCATCAGCGAAGTGCACATCTTTTCGCCGAATGTCATTAACACTTTGCGGTTGGGATACAACCGCTTCAGCCAGTTCCAGAAGGGACGGGACGCGAACGTCGATCCTGCTTCACTCGGCCTCAACACCGGGGTAGGTCCGGAGAGCTTTGGTATCCCGGAGTTTGACATCGGCGGTTCGGCTCCAGATCGATTCGCGAATCTGGGTTTGCAATATGGGGCTGGCGGGCGTGTCGCCACCACTTTTCAGGTTGCCGATGATTTCAACTTGATTCACGGCTCACACGCATTCAAGTTCGGCTTCAACTACTTTCACAACTACTCGGATTACACGGTGGTAGGGAGTCGGGGTCTGTTTTCGTTCGACGGCTCTCAACTGGGCGACACATTGACCGCCGATGGTGGACTCGCAGGTCTGGTCGATTTGCTGGCCGGACTTCCTACTCCAGGAAACACGTTCATCACCCGGGTGGGCAGCAACCGAGCCAACATCTATCAGAACATCCCGAGTTTTTACGCGATGGATACCTATAAAGTCACCAGCAAGCTGACTCTGATTGCCGGCTTGAGATATGACTTTTTCGGAACGGTGGGTGAATCGCGGGGCCGTTTCTCGGCTTTCGATCCCCGCCTGGGCTTGGTGACGGCGCGCCAGCTACCGGGAGGAAAAATCTACGATGCCCCCAAGCGAAATTTTGGGCCTCGTATCGCGCTTGCGTGGGTCCCCCCAGTTCGGCTGATTCCCGGACGCCAAACGGTGATTCGAGCGGGATACGGAATCTACTACGACACAATTCCTCTGAACAATTTCCAGGAAGGCCTTGCCCAAAATCCGATCGGACCTACTGCCGGTTTCACCATTACCCCGGCAGCGCCTATCCCATTCGACGTGGGAGTGCCAATCTTCGGCTCTGGTGCTCCCCAGCCTCCCTTCAACATCGCGAGCATCGATCCTCACTTAAAAACTCCGAATACACAGCTCTGGAACCTGAATGTCCAGCAGGAACTGGGGCCCAAGTTTGTGTTGCAGGTGGGCTACGTTGGCAATCGGAGCAACCACCAGCTTCAACTGCTGGATATCAATCAGCCAACTCCCGGCATCAACACTGCAACCAATACCTCTCAGTCGCGACGGCCTTACAACACGCTCTTTCCGACGCTGCGCCAGATCAACACCATCTCGTCGAACGGCTGGTCCGATTACCATTCGCTCCAGACCATCCTGAAGTCGACCGACTTCCATGGCCTCACCACGCAAGTGGCCTTCACTTGGTCGCACAACATTGACACCGCATCCGAGGTGGAAGATTTCTTCGGAACCAGCGGCTACGTCCCGCAGGACTCGCGCCACCTCGCGGGAAGCGTCGGGAACTCGGAATTCGATCAGCGCCGCTCCCTAATCATCACTTACGTCTACCGAATTCCGGGGCCGAAGTTTGGCAATTTCGTTGGCACTGTGTTGAAGGATTGGCAGGTGTCAGGAACTACAACCTTCCGTGATGGTCTCGCCTCGCCGGTATTGACATTTGGCGGGGAGAGCGGTGTGGACAATTTCCACGAGCGTCCGAACTGCATCGGTCCCATTCGGTATCAATTAAGGGACTTTACGCAGCCGTATGTTCTGCCGGGAGCGTTTGCTCCTCCAGCTCCCGGAACGTTCGGGGACTGCCCCCGAAATCCCATTGTCGCGCCCGGACTGAATGCTTGGGACATCTCCCTGCAGAGGACCTTCCGCCTGGGAGACCGGGCTTCTTTTGAGTTTCGCACGAGTTTCTTTAATGCATTCAATCACCCGAATTTTGCCGAGCCTTCTCCCGACTTAAGCACCACGATCACCGCGACCGCTGACGACGGCAGCTTCGATTCTCACTTTGGTGTCGGGGGGCCCAGAAACATTCAGTTCATGGCGAAGATTTCCTGGTGAAGATTGAAGCGCGAGAACTCTTGAGTGCTGGAGGGGGCGTGGCCGTCAAACGTCGCATGAAGTGGCATGCTTCCGTCTGCGTGTGTGCCTTTCTAGCGATCAGCTCTTCACTCGTTGGTGCTCAGAATCAATCTTCGCGGCCCATCACCATTGATGTCGACGCTACCCAGGCGCCGCAGAAGATTCTCCACGCCGAACTCCATATACCCGCTCCCGCCGGGCCTCTCACGCTTTATTACCCGAAGTGGCTGCCCGCAGACCACTCTCCCGACGGCCCCATTTCTAATCTCGCCGGACTTAGGTTTTCTTCCCACGATAAAGAACTTCCTTGGCAGCAAGATGACGTCGACATGTACGCGTTTCATCTGGACGTTCCCAAGGGTGCTGACGCTATAGACGTCCACTTGGATTTCCTGCTCTCTGCGCCTGGGCCCACTATCGATTTCAGCGCTTCTGGTTCATCGAAGCTACTCATCCTGATGTGGCATGAGGTGTTGCTCTATCCCGCTGGTTTGCCCACCCATCAAATCACATTCCACCCCACCTTGCAGTTACCACCGGGATGGAAGTTCAACACTTCCCTGCCTGTCTCCAGCCAGGCTGGCAGCACGGTGAACTTCGCGCCTGTACCTCTGGACCTTCTCATCGACTCTCCCGTGCAATCAGGCGAATTCACGAAAGTCATTCCCCTGACTCCTGGCGACACACTCTCGCACGACCTTGATGTTGTCGCCGACCACGCATGGGCGCTCGAGATTCCGCCGGCATTGATCGATGGTTATAAAAAGCTCGTTGCCGAAGCCCGTGCACTCTATCAGTCCCACCATTATCGCGACTACCATTTCCTGCTCACGCTCAGTGACCACACCATGGGCCTGGGCCAGGAACACCACGAAAGTAGCGACGATCGCGTTCCCGAGCACACGCTAGTCGATACCAACAAACGTTTGCTCGAGGCGGGACTTTTTCCCCACGAGTTCACGCATTCTTGGAACGGACAATACCGGCGTCCTGAAGGCTTGGCCACTCCTGATTTTCAGCAGCCGATGAAAGGTGAACTTCTGTGGGTGTATGAAGGGCTCACAACCTACCTGGGCACGATCCTCACGACACGTAGCGGACTGTGGACGCCTGCCGAAACGCGAGAGGATCTGGCCAAAGTGGTTTCCTCGCTTGATCATCGCGCCGGCCGGAGATGGCGATCGCTCGCGAATACCGCCCGGGCCGCCCAGATCCTTTATTTCTCGCCTTCGGAGTGGACATCCTTCCGTCGCGGGACAGATTTCTATCCAGAGAGTGTCCTGATTTGGCTGGACGCGGATGTGACCATCCGCCAGCAGACGCAAGGGCGGCGCTCTCTCGACGACTTCTGCCGCTCCTTCCTCGGCGGACCGGACGAAGCGCCCGTCATCAAGACTTATACCTTCGAGGACGTAGTTTCGGCTCTGAGCGCAGTGGTTCCCCTCGATTGGCGGAAGTTCTTCCATGATCGATTAGAGTCGGTCGATCGGCACGCGCCGCTCGGGGGCATCACCGGTGGAGGTTGGCGTGTAATCTACAACGATGAGCCGAACACGATGATCGCCGCTGATCAGGATGCATCCGGCAAGGGCGATTTCACTGCCTCTATCGGTCTTATTGTTAAGGCCGACGGCACGATTGAAGATGCTATTCCCGGGATGCCCGCGAACCAAGCCGGGCTCAGCCCTTACATGAAGATGGTGGGTATCAACGGTCATCAGTTCTCGGTCGATGATTTGAAACGCGCCGTCCAGCAGTCGAAGTCAAACTCTGCGCCTATCAGTATCATTGTTTCTAATACTGGGTGGCTCGAAACGCACGAGCTCGCTTACCACGAAGGTCTGCGCTCGCCCCATCTCGAACGCATCGATGGGACCAATGACTATTTGAACGACATTTTGAAGCCTCTTGTCAGGTGACGCAGATGTTCGCAATACGCAAGGGACCCGTCAAAGGCAACGTAAGAGATCTGCTATTCGAAGGGAGAGGCTTAACAGAGGCTGGGCTAGTTAACTAGCCAGTTTGTGTCCGTCTCGGCTGTCTCGCACGTTGCGTGGCACAACCCTAAAGGGTCTTGTAAGGTGCTGATCCGTGAATCGTGGAACTGAGGGAGTCGCTCTTGGCATTCAATGACAGCTCAATCTTGCCGATTCGCTCCCAGTTCCCCATCTTCGAGCGAAAGGTATACCTCAACAGCTGCTCCCAGGGAGCGCTCTCGAAGCGTGTGGAAGCCGCGTTCGGCGAGTATCTCCACAGTTGGCATGAGCAGGGTTCGCCATGGGATCTCTGGATTCAAAAATATGAGGAGACCCGCGGGATTTTTGCCAGCTTCATAGGCGCCGATCCCGAGGAAGTCGCACTGGTGGCAAGCGCATCTGCCGGCGTGAATTCCATCGCGAGTGCCCTTGATATGAGGGATCGGCGAAATGTCGTACTGGGGGAATTTGAGTTTCCCACCATGGGGCACATCTGGTTGTCGCAAGCCAGTCGTGGCGCGCAGATCACCTTCATCGACGCCCAGAACGAGCAACTTACGGTCGAAGCTTACGAGCGCGTCATCGACGACAGGACTTTGATCGTGCCACTTACACACGTGTGTTTTCGCAATGGCTTCCGTTTGCCGGTGAACGAAATTACGAAGATCGCTCACCACCAGGGCGCACTGGTGTTGCTGGACGACTATCAGGACTGCGGCAGCCGGCCGGTGGATGTCAAGGCAATGGATCTTGACTTCTATGTCAGCGGAACTTTGAAGTACCTGCTAGGACCGCCAGGGCTGGCTTTCCTGTATGTGAGGAAGTCGCTTGCACTCTCTTTGGTGCCGTCGATTACCGGCTGGTTTGGACAGACGAACCCGTTTGCCTTCAACGTCAAACTGCTTGAGCCTGCTCCAGATGCGCGACGTTTCCAAGCAGGTACGCCGGCGATTCCCCCGGTGTATGGGGCGAACGAGGGCGTCAGGTTGCTTCAGGAAATTGGACCGCAGAATATCGCGAGCCAAGTAGGCACTCTTACGAAAGCACTATTGCAGGGAGCTAGCGAGTTGGGCATCCGCTCGAAGACGCCTGCGGATAGCGTCGGACCGCTCGTGGTGCTGCAGGCAAAGGACTCAGATGCTCTGGTGAAGATCTTCGCAGAAAGCGGAATGGTTGTCTCCAACCGCCATGACGGTTTGCGTATTTCATTTCACGTGTACAACACGCTCGACGATGTGCGGGCGGCCTTGGGACTGCTGGAAAAGAACATCGGGTTGTTGGTTACGACAGAGGAGTTGAGAACAGCGCCAAGTAAGCGGTAGCAACAAGAGGAAGGTCATGTCCGGGATAGGGCGTGCGGCAAGCAAAATCCTGAAGACGGTCACAAAGCGACGTCCTGGCTATATCGCGACGCTCGTTATCCTGCTTGCGACCCCGTCTGGCACGGCTCAGACAACAACCGCAGCTGAGACCATCGTGATTCGAGCGGGAAGACTCTTTGATGCCGCCTCCGGCCGCATGATTGAAAGGCCTGTGGTAGTCGTCAAGGGAGATCGCGTCGAATCGGTGGATGGCGGCACTGCAAACCCTCCTGCTGATGCTCGCGTGATTGATTTGGGTGACGCTACCCTGCTCCCGGGATTCATCGATGTTCACACACACTTGACCATAAATGCGACCGGCGGCGGATACGAATCGTTGGGAATCTCCGTACCACGGCAGGCTTTGATCGGAGCGAAGAACGCGCGTCTGACCTTGCTCGCCGGCTTCACGACCGTGCGCAACGTGGGCGCGGAAGGCTACTCGGACGTGGCCCTTCGAGATGCCATCAATGCCGGCGACGTGATCGGTCCTCGCATGCAGGCTTCCGGACCTGCGCTCGGAATCACGGGCGGCCACTGCGACAACAACCTGCTTCCTTTCGAACTTCACTACGCGGCGGAAGGGGCGGCTGACGGCACGGAAGCGGTGATACACAAAGTCCGCGAAACAGTGAAATACGGTGCAGACGTGATCAAGTTCTGCGCCTCCGGAGGCGTTTTCTCCAAGGGCGATAATCCTCTGCTCGAACAATACAGTCCGGCGGAGATGCAAGCTCTGATTACGGAAGCCCACCGGCTGGGACGAAAGGTCGCGACCCACGCTCATTCTGCGCTGTCTATTAAAGACGCTGTGCGTGCTGGAGTCGACTCGATCGAGCACGGGATATTCCTTGACGACGAGGGCATTCAGCTCCTGAAAGAGCACAACACGTTTCTGGTGCCGACGTCGTACCCGCTTTTCTGGTTTGACGAACATGCGCCGCAGATGAACCTTCCGCCCTGGGTGCGGGAGAAGGTCGCGATCATCATTCCGGCTGCCAAGAGAAATATGGCAAAGGCATTTCACAGCGGAGTGCGGGTTGCGCTGGGCACCGACGCCGGTGTGTATCCGCATGGAGAGAACGGCGGCGAGTTCTGGTCGATGGTTGAGCTAGGCTTGACGCCCACGCAGGCGCTGCAGGCGGGCACGGTCAACGCCGCGGAACTGCTGGGGTGGTCGGATCAGATAGGTTTGATCACCAAGGGCAAATTTGCAGACATTGTCGCAGTAAGAGGCAACCCGATTGCCGATGTGCGGTTGCTCCAGAAGGTTCAGTTCGTAATGAAGGGTGGCACAGTATACAAAGATGAAATCTCGCGCGACGATACCGCAGGTGCAACAACGGCAGTAAAGCGCTAGAACGACGCCGAGTCGTGGAGAATCGAAGGCACAAGGCCTGAGGGGGGTGCGGGCATGTCGTTCATACGAATCGCGAAGGCAAGTATCAGTCTTGGATTTGCAATTCTCACGGTTGGCGGCGCATGGTCACAGACCACCCAGGGCGGAATCGTGGGCACGATTCGAGATGAAAAGGGAGCGGCCGTGGTCGGTGCAAAAATCACCATCTCTAACCCCGCGACCGCCCTGCAACGAACGACAACCAGCGCAGACAACGGAGTTTATCGCGTTGAAGCTCTGCCGACGGGGACCTACGAGGTTCAGGCGGAACAGCCCGGCTTTGCGGTCACTTTGGCTAGAGGAATTGAAGTCGGCGTGGATCAGACGCGCACGGTCGACCTGACAGTGCGCGTCAGTGCAAAAGCGGAGGTCGTCAACGTCGAAGCCAATGCCAATCTCACTCAGATGGAGAGTTCCAAGGTGGGCGAGATCATTGACAATCGAAAGGTCGAAGACCTTCCCCTAAATGGACGTGATTTTGCCCAGCTCGCGCGGTTGAATCCAGGCGTCGCTGTCTCCGGCGGTGGAGGTGGTCAGCAGGGGGGCGAAGGAAACGTATCCGGATTCTCCTCGAACGGGCAGCGGTCGACCTCCAACAACTTTATGGTCGATGGCGTGGATAACAACAACTATTTTGCCGGTGAAGCGGCGCAGTTGCCGTCCATCGATTCCATTCAGGAATTTGAAGTACAGACCAACACCTTCGCGGCCGAATACGGGAGGAACAGTGGTTCCGTGGTAAACCTCGTCACGAAGTCGGGCACCAACCGGCTACATGGCTCAGCCTATGAATTTCTGCGAAACGATGCACTGGACGCGCGCAACTATTTCAATGACAATCGCTTCGCCAAACCTCCTCTTCGGCTGAACCAGTTCGGTGGAACCTTGGGCGGACCCATTCTGAAGAACAAGACTTTTTTCTTTCTGAATTACGAAGGATTCCGGCGCTCCGCCGGCATTACGCGTATTACGAACGTTCCCACGCTAGCCGAGCGGGCGGGCCAATTCACCGACGCAAACGGAAATCCAGTAGCGGTCCCCGTGACCTCAACGAGTGCAGCTGTATTCAATCTTTTTCCGTTGCCGAATCTGAACGATCCCACCGGAAATTTCATTTCTTCTCCTGAGCAGCGCGACGCAACCGACCAGTTTCTGGTCAAACTTGATCACCGCCTGCGCAGCAGCGACAATGTTTCCGCCCGCTATAGCCGAACCCGGGCCGACATCTTTTTCCCCTTTACGCCCGGACAAAGCGGAACCAACATTCCCGGATGGGGCGTGAATGATAACGGCACGAATCATTTAATCGCGATTCCCTATACGCGGGTGTTCACACCGAGAACGTTGAACGAAGCTCGCTTCGGGTTCACACGCTCGAACATTAACTTGGCCACGCAACCCGGACCGACAGCAGCCCAGTTCGGCTTCAACACAGGGATTCCGGCAAACGCGCCGATGGGGCTGGGAAACATTCCGCAGATTACGTTCTCCGGCGGTTTTGTGTCCGGCAGCGCATCCGTAACCAACCTGGGCGGCGGGATTGACCAACCGAGCCGAACGGCGATCAACACCTTCCAGTGGGTAGACAACCTCGCGCACACGACCGCACGGCACTCTTTCAAAGTGGGCGGTAACGTCGCATATACACAGCTGAACCGATTGTATGATCTTGCCTTCAACGGCCAGATTTCGTTCAGCGGAACGAACAATACAGCCGGAGCCGGTGGGACCAACATTCCAAATGCGCTGGTGGATTTTGCCCAGGGATTGCCGAACGGGGCGTTGCAGTTCATTGGCGATTCTCACCGCAACTTCCGCACCACCAGTTACGGCTTCTTTGCGCAGGACAGCTTCAAGCTTTTCCGAAACCTGACGCTGAACTACGGTTTGCGATATGAACTTAACACCGTGTTGCGCGAGGCGCACGGAAGGCTGAGCACGTTTCGTCCGCAGAACTTCAGCACCTATCTCAGTCCAACGGTCGATCAGACTAACCTGGCTGCACTTCAGGCTTCAGGTATCGTCACGCAGTCGCAAGTGAGTGGGATCTACAATGCTGATCACAATAATTTTGCGCCACGCGTGGGTCTTGCCTGGGACTTCCGCGGCAACGGCAAGAGCGTAATGCGCGCAGGTTACGGCGTTTTTTACGAAACCATCATCGGGAACATCCCGGGCAACGTGATGTTGAATCCTCCGTTTCTGCCCGACTACTTCAACTCCGCGCCCTTCGCCCAGTGGCCAAATGCCTTTGCGCCATCGGGGTTTCCGGTGATTACCGTAACCAGCCAGAACATGCCGACGCCCTATGCGCAACATTACAACCTGATCTTCCAGCAAGAACTGCCGGCACGAACGCTGCTGGAAGTCGGGTATGTCGGGACGTCGGGCACCAAGCTGCCACGCTTCCGGCAGATTGACCAAGCGTATATCACTCAGCCGCAGATCGATCGGCTGTCGCCGGACGTGGTGACTCGGATGGAGTTGATGGGGATTCCCGCGCCCGTCGCACAATTCCTGAGCGGCCACATCAATTTGATTCCGAGCATCGCCAGGGTGCCGTACTTCGGATATGCGCAGATTTTCCAGGCGGAAGACACGATCAGTTCCAACTACAACAGCCTGCAAGTAAAGGTGGACAAGCGCTTCTCTCACGGCCTGTCATCACTTCTTGCCTACACATGGTCGAAGTCGATTGACGGCGCGTCCGTGTTTTTTGGCTCCGGCGCCAACGCTACCACGATTTTCCCGCAGGACAACTACAACCTCGCTGCAGAGCGCGGTAACTCAGATTTTGACATTCGCCACCGACTCAGTTGGAGCTTTTTGTATCAGATCCCCACAGCGCATGGCCTACCCAAGACCATCGGCGATGGCTGGCAAATAGGAGCAATTTTGAGCCTGCAGACCGGCCAACCCCTCTCGGTGTTGAGCGGCCAGGACAACAGCAGCACCGGTCTCGGCAATGACCGTCCCAATGTCGTTGGCGACCCCAATGCCGGCCCCCATACAGTGTCCCGGTGGTTCAACACGGTAGCATTCACTCAAAATGCGATTCTGACGTTTGGCAACGCCGGTCGAAATATTGTTACAGGACCAGGATTTCACAATCTGGACTTTTCCGTATTGAAAAACACGAGGATTCACGAATCCGTAAACCTGCAATTCCGGGCAGAGTTTTTTAACATCGCGAATCACCCGAGTTTTGCGTTGCCGGCGAACATTCTGGCCGCGCCGAATTTCGGAACCTTGTTCCAAACACCGGACGCGGCACAGAACAACGTCGGCTTGGGGTCGGGGGGGCCGCGCCTGATTCAGCTGGCGGTGAAGTTAAGTTTCTAAAATTTTGCGTCGTTCGTAGAAAGGTAGAGGAGCAGCATTGCGAAAAGCCGTCCATCTCGGCCCAACGAAGTTTCGCAACGGCTGGCGTGTCCTCGTGCTGCTGCTCTTCTCGGCCAGCGCCTTGGCCATCCCCCAAGTCACGGCGATTGGACCGGACTTGTATGCCTACATCTCAGACAACGACAGCAGCGCAAACTCGACATTTCTGACGGGCCGCACGGGGATTCTTGTTGTCGACACCGGGTTCGACGCCGCTGAGGGCGGCAAACTTCTGCGAGAAATCCGCAAGGTTTCGCAACTTCCAGTGTTGTACGTGATCAATACTCACTACCATCCAGATCATCAAGGCGGAAATTCCGTAATAGGTCCGAACGCAACGATAGTCTCGACCGATTTCACCCGCGACCGAACCCTGGCGGTGATGCAATCCTCCCCACAATTTCACTTTAAGCCGGCAGATGTCACGTTCAATCAGAAGCTAACGATCTATTTGGAACCCTATTCCGTCGAGGTTTATTTTCCAGGTAAGGCACACACTTCTGGAGATGCATTGGTGTACTTCCCCCAACAACACAGCATTGCGATGGGCGATCTCTTCCTGAACCGGTCGTGCCCCGCGATGGACCAAGGCAGTGTAGAAAACTGGATCAAAGCCCTCGACGAAGTGCTCGCCCGTCCTTTGGACAAGGTGGTGCCAGGCCATTTTGAACTGGCGTCGAGGGTCGAACTGCAGCGCTTTCGCGACTATCTGAGTGATCTCGTCGCTCAGGTTCGTGCGTTTTATCAGGGCGGCGTGAAGGAACAGGACGGCGTCCGCCAGATTCACATGGAGAAATACTCCGACTTTCGACAGTATCCCAAGTATCACGCCACGTTTACCGACAACGCCGAGGTGATTTATCAGCAACTCCAGCAGCAGTGAAGCCGCGGCGCCTGACTTCCCTATCGAATGGGTTCGTGGTTCCTTTCCCGCGCTCAACAGCGAAGACAGGTTTGTTTTCTTCGACAACGGAGCCGGAGCACAGGTGCCGCAAGTTGTGCTGGACGCAGTACAGAACCATCTGCTGACACGCCATGTGCAGCGCGGTGGACGATACGGCAGGAGCCAGGAGGTAGACGCCGGCATCCAGCGCGCACGCGAAAGCGTTGCAACTTTTCTGAATGCGCGCGAACCGGAAGAAGTGGCTTTTGGGATGAACGCGACCTCGTTTATTCGGATCGTGAGCCTCGCTCTGGCGGAGACTCTAGCGGAGCGTAGGGAAATCATTGTCAGTGACATGGACCACGAGGCGAACGTTGCGACTTGGCTCATCCTGCAGCGTCATGGCGTGCAGATTCGCTGGTGGAAAATGCGCGGCGACGGCACTCTCCACGTGGACGACTTGATACCGCTGCTTAACGAGCGCACGCGGCTTGTAGCGTGCACTCTGGCGTCCAACGCTCTGGGCTCAATCGTCGACGTCAAGAAAGTCGCAAGTCTGGCGCACGCCGTGGGCGCTGAGGTCTTTCTGGATGCTGTGCACTATGCACCGCACGGGCCCATCGATGTGCAGAACATCGATTGCGATTACCTGGTTTGCTCCGGCTATAAGATATTTGCGCCCCACATGGGTTTTCTTTGGGGCAAACGCAAGGCACTCGAGGCCCTACCCACCTTTCGTGAAGACTTCATCCCCGACATAGTACCAACGAAGATCGAAGTGGGCACTTTCGTTTACGAGAATGTTGCAGGGATGGATGCGGCCATTGGCTACCTGGAGGCACTGGGAACCCGAGTATCGAAAAACGGGCGTCCCACGTCGCGGCGATCGATGCTGGTCAGTGCGATGGAAGCGATCCGGAGCTACGAAGCGACGCTTTCCTTCAGACTTCTGGCTGGACTAGCTCGGATGAAGTCGAATTCGGTGACAGTCTATGGAATACAGAACTCCGAACGTTTGCACATGCGTGTGCCCACCATCTGCTTCAACGTGTACGGCGTTTCGCCCGCGAAGGTTGCTACGGAATTGGCGGAAAGGGGCATTGGCGTGCGTGATGGAAACATGTATTCTCCGCGCCTGCTCACGCGCCTGTCGATCGCGCCGGAGAGAGGTGCGGTGCGCGCCTCCCTGGCCCACTACAACTGTTTTGAAGAAGTCGACCGTTTCCTGATCGCGCTTCACGAAATTGCCGGGGACTAACTTTTCTATCTTGGACCAAAGCTCTTCGAATCTGCAAGATTGTTTCGAGTTCAAGAAAGAGGCATGAATCGTGCCGGACGGCCAAAGTCACATCACGGTCGAGGATGACGCCGCCTCGCGAATTGCCCGCGAACAAGACGGACTGCAGCGGCGACTGAGCCAACGACAGCTCACCATGATCGCGATTGGTGGTGCAATCGGTGTTGGACTCTTTCTCGGCAGTGGCGTAACCATTGAACTTGCCGGTCCCGGTGTGATTGTTACCTACCTTCTGGGTGCGCTCATCGCCATGGTCGTTGCTTATTCGCTGGCGGAAATGGCGGTCGTGCACCCGGTGTCCGGTTCCTTCGGGATTTATGCCGAGAAGTATCTCAGCCCCTGGGCGGGATTCTGCGTCCGGGCGACTTACGGCCTGGTACAGATCATCGCCATCGGAGCGGAAGTCACAGCGGTGGCTATCTACTTTGCATTCTGGTTCCCAAGCGTTCCGAGCTGGACTTGGGTGGTGCTGGTTTCTGCCGGCCTGGTCATAGTAAACGCCATGCAGGTGGGCAACTTCGGCGAATTCGAATACTGGTTTGCGATGATCAAAGTCGTGGCTATCCTCGGCTTCATCGCTGTCGGCCTAGCACTGATTACCGGCCTGGGCCCAGGGCACGCCATTGGCCTGGCCAATCTAACGCAGAACGGAGGCTTCTTTCCGCACGGCTTGCGGGGGGTTTGGCTGGCTCTAACGCTCGCCATCACCAGCTACATGGGAGTGGAAGTGATTGCAGTCACGGCGGGGGAGGCTCAGGAACCGACCAAATCCATCCCGCGGGCGATGCGGACGATTGTGTTTCGCCTGATCGTCTTCTACGTATTCGCGGTCGCAATCATGCTTGCGATGACGCCCTGGAACCGCACTGGAAGCGCAAGTTTGGGCGGAAGCCCGTTCGTACGCGCCTTCGCGACCGCGGGAATTCCGTATGCAGCCAGCATCATGAATCTAGTGGTAATCACCGCCGCGCTCTCGAGCGCAAATACGAATCTGTATCTTTCCACGCGGATGTTATTTTCACTCTCGCGGGGAGAATATGCGCCGGCTTGGCTGAGCCAACTGAGCAGCAATGGCGTACCCCATCGCGCACTCGCGATTTCCGCCGGCGGCATGGTAGCTGCGATCCTTTTAGCAATATTTGCTCCCAAAAACGCATTTCTGCTTTTGTACGGAACTGCCGTCGCAGGCATGTTCTTTGTATGGATCGTGATTCTGCTTACGCATCTTTGCTTCCGGAAGTCCATTGGCCGCCAAACACTGGAAGCTTTGCCTCTTAGACTGCGCGCTCATCCCCTGCCAACGCTGGCCAGCATTGCTGCCATCGCCGCAATCGCATTGAGCACGATCTGGGTGGACGGACTGCGCTACACATTGCCGACGTTTGCGCCGTTCCTGCTGATCATGTCGGTGGTGTACGTTAAATATCGAAACCGATACAAAACGAACCGCGCCTAACTCTCCGGAATCTCGAGTTGGCTGGGTTGGCAAATTATGCAGCGGCTGAGCCGCCTTGCCTGTTCACCTCACGGCGGATTAAGGCTGGAAAAAACAAATGAATGAGGCAACCCGCGAGGTCCACCGATCACTGGCGCGACAGTTCCACGGAGATTTGCTCCGTCCGGACGACACCTTGTACGAAACCGCACGCGGCATTTGGAATGGCATGGTAGCGCGAAGGCCGGGACTGATCGCCCGTTGCGCCGATGTCGCTGATGTGCAGGCAGCCGTCCGGGCCTGTGCTAGTGCCGAAGTTTCCACGGCGGTTCGTTGCGGCGGCCACAGCCTTGCAGGATTTAGCACCTGCGAAGGCGGAGTCGTGATCGATCTATCAAAGATGCGTCAGATCACGGTCGATCGTGCGGCACGGCGCGCACGCTTCGCAGGCGGCTCACTCCTTCGTACAGTTGACGTTGCAACCCAGAAAGGAGGCCTCGCATTTCCTGCCGGCGTCGTTTCCCATACCGGTGCGTCCGGACTGGTCTTGGGTGGAGGATTCGGCTGGTTGACACGCTTGTACGGACTCTCTTGTGACAATGTCGAGGGGTTCACGCTCGTTACCGCAGATGGCTCACTCGTTAGCGCCAATGCGCGAGAGAGTGAAGACTTGTTCTGGGCTCTCCGTGGAGGCGGCGGTAACTTTGGAGTTGTGACAGAGTTCGAAGTGAATCTTCATCCCGTTAGCTCTGTGCAGCTGGGTGAGGGGCTCTGCATAGGAGATGACATTCCGACGCTGCTCCGGCGCTGGAGGGACTACATGCCGGAATCTCCCGACAATTTGAGATGGAGCCTTTCTCTTCGCATCGCACCTGACGCCAAAAACATCCCGGTGGAATGTCGCGGACGTCCGGCGGTGATGCAAGCGGGTGTTTGGATCGGCGACGCCGAGAAAGGTCGCCTGTGTTTCGATCACATCTTTTCCCTATGCAATCCAGTCGGGATCACAAGAAAAACCATGTCATTCCTGGAGTTGCAGACCATGGCCGACGAAGAATTCCCACACGGGCGCCGTTACTACACAAAATCTGGTTACTTCAAGTCGCTCAGCGACCATGCCATCGATGTCATGGTGCAGTCCCTCGCCACCGTTCCGTCTCCCGCGACTCAGATCGAACTCGCGTACCTTGGTGGAGCCGTAAGCAGAGTGGCCGCCACGGAGACGGGGTTCGGAGATCGCAGTTCACCGTACGTGCTGAACCTACTAGGGAACTGGTCCGAGAAGTCAGAAGATGCCGCCAACATCTCCTGGGTTCGCAACCTCTTCCAGTCTCTGCGGCCATCGATGACTCCCGGTGTCTACATTAACTTCATGAGTGGAGATGAGGACGACCGGGTTCGCGAAGCCTATCACGAACGCTGGCAACGCCTCATCAGGGTCAAATCTCGCTATGACCCGGAAAATTTTTTCCGGCTGAACCAAAACATCCCGCCAGAGAAGACTGGCTGGAAGCAGGTCACGTGCGCGGCTGAAGGTCCCGACGTGTTTTGAACCAACAGTTTCCCGGAGACTGGAGCCCGCAAGCAGTTGACATCACTCTTCTGGTCATGCGGGTGCAGGCGCAGCACGAAGGGATGGAAAATACCGTTACCGGCATTTCATTGCTCTGACCCTTCGCTCATCACCCTTCCATGTCGAACGCAAGATCCCGAGGTTAGTAGTCGCGCTGCCGAAGGGAGTACCGTCCTCATTGGGTACAGTGACGAGGAGAATCTGGTGCCGTACCAGCCCTTCGTCGACTGTCTAAGCTGGTATTTTCGCAATTGCCCGCGGGCCGAACTCCGGAGTCAACTCGCTGCCATCGGCGGCGGGGCCGAGCTCGCACCGTTCGTCCCGGAGCTGCGCAATCGCATTCCTGACCTTCCGAGCCCGCCGCCGATGGATCCTGAGGGACAGCGATACCGTTTGTTCGAAGCTGTGGCGGCCATGCTTGCAGTTGCGTCGCGGGCGCGACCGATGCTCCTCATCTTCGACGACCTGCACTGGGCTGATAAGCCAACAGTGCTGCTACTCCGGCATATCATGCGGTCCGCCCGCACGGCCTCCTTCACCATCATCGCGACTTACCGGGAGAGCGAGCGCGGTCGCGCGCACCCGCTGGCAGAGCTTCTGATCATGCTGCGGCGCCAACCAAGGGTAACGCGGCTCGTGCTACGCGGACTAAATATCACCCACGTCAGGGCACTGGTCGATTCGATCGTCGGACCGAATGTGCCGTCACAGCTGCCTCAGGCCGTAATGGACAGCACCGACGGCAACCCGTTCTTCGCGACCGAAATGCTCCAGCATCTGAAGGAGACGGGAGCGATCGTCGGGGTTGGCGGGATGATGGGAAGGACCATCGAGATCGGGGATCTTGGGTTGTCGGAGGGGATCAAGGAGGTCATCGGCCAACGGCTGTCTCGGCTAAGCGAAGCATGCAATCGAGTGCTCAGCGTTGCGTCCATTGTCGGTAGCGAATTCGATGCTACTCTCCTCGAAGACATCGCAGATCTGCCAGGCAACGAGCTGTTGGACGCGATTGAGGAGGCGACCCGCGCGCAGCTCGTCAGCGAGTCGCAAGAAGTGAGCGGTCGCTTTGAGTTCATGCACGCGCTGATACGGGAGACGCTGTATAACGAGCTGAGTTCCCCGCGTCGGGTAAGACTGCATCGGTGCGTCGCCGACGCCATCGAGCGTCTCACGCAGCATATGCCGAATCCGCCGCTGGCCGAACTCGCTTACCACTTCTCGCAGGCGGCATCGGCCGGCGCGGTCGACAAGGCCGTCGATTACGCGACACGGGCGGGCGATCGGGCCGCCGACGGGCTGGCGCACGAACAGGCCACGCGCCTGTTCGACGTGGCGCTTCACTCGCTCGAATTCAGGCCTACAGGACCCGAGACCGAGCTGCGGCGGGTCGACCTGCACACACGGCGCGCCTCTTCCTTCGAGGCGCTCGGACAGTGGACGCTGGAGGTACGCGAGCTAGACGCAGCCCTGCATCACTTGGACCCGCAGCAGATTGAGCGGCGGTGCGAGCTCGTGCTGGCTCTGGCGCGAGCATGGTTCCTCCTGCTCGATGTCCGTCCAGTGGAACAGTACGCGACCGAAGCGTTGCAACTTGCCGAACGGTTGCAACGCTCCGATCTCGCCGCGAACGCAATCGCCTGGTTGGCACGCTGCCGGCAGGCAAATGGCGATCTCGGCGCGGCCATCGACATGGACCGCAGCGCCATGTCGCGGGCGCCTGGCGTGATGACAGCTGCTCACACGATGGGGCCGCTCACGCTGTACCTTGCTGGACGATCGACGGAGGCGCTGGCATCGGCCGCCGTGGCGGCGGATTCCGCACGGTCATCCCGCGACACCACGTTCATCATGTACTCCCTCACGCACCTCGGCTTGAATCTAGCTGCCGTGGGGCGCTACGCCGAGGCCACAGAGGCGTTCCGCGAAGCCCGCAGCTTCGGCCGAAAGTATGGCGCTATTCCGATACTCGCTCGTGCCACGGGGATGGCGGCTGGACTCCACTTGATCTTGTTTGACTTTGAAGGCGCAGAGGCGCTTCAGTTGGAAGCGTGCGAACTGGCCCACGGCGTGGGTTTTGTCCCCCCAATCGTCAACGCCGGAATCGACTCGCTCTTGACGTTCGCGCGTCGCCACGAGCCCGGCCGAGCCGAGCGACTGCTGGAGGAGATTGCCGCTGCGGCAGCAAGTACCGGCGGCTGGCACCAGTGGTTGTGGCAACTCCGTCTGACTCAAGCCAGGGCCGAACTGGCGCTGGCGCGAAACGCCTTCGACGAGGCGATCGCCACGGCGACCGACAGCATCGAGCAGAGCCGCGCGAGAGGGCGGCCGAAGTACGAGGCGCTCGGCCTGATCACC